>JAEEGL014072073.1_pt1 | contig 44296 bp, 43 predicted proteins | sample 9134231 | NCBI WGS metagenome assembly JAEEGL01 (sample SAMN16246548, study PRJNA631951) | gut metagenome | biome: gut microbiome; feature: rumen; material: fiber-attached | host: Bos | place: Iran: Karaj | collected 2018-10 | reverse complement strand
GGAGTCATGCATTAAATCAATGTTTGAATTATAAGACTCTATGGTGTCAAAAAAATACAGAACATAGTTGACGGACAAATCTCCGTCAAACCCATCAAGTTTGAAGCTCCCATCCACATAGTAAAGTTTCGTCCTTGGACTAAACATGCGCTGTTTTGACAAGGAATCGTTCCATATTTGCTCTATGACATCGTTCGCTAACTTATCGACCTCGTCACTTATACCTTTTTTTTCCACCACTAAAGATGGATGCTTTCCATATTTTGAAATCATTGTACTTCTTCCTTTAACGTCTTAATCATTTCACCCGCATCGGTGAAATAAACATCATCATCAGTCATGAACTCGGTGTTACATTCATCCAGAAAGTACACCAGTTTGACACCATTTTCCTTACAGAGGCGTTTTTTTCTCTCGTCCCTCTCAATGATAAGGTCTCACTTTTTTGGACCTCCAAAGTGCTCTATTGACCTGAAATGCTGGTCCCCTTGACACTCTATACCAATCTTCAGTTCTGGCAAGTAGAAATCTAAAGACTGTAGCCCAAGCCACTTGAAATGCTTATACCTCTTGTATTTATACCCTGAAGAGTCGAGTGATTCCTTCATTTTCCTTTCAAGGGTAGACATGGTGCACTCCTTGCACCCACACCCGTGCATTAAATGGTTTGCCTTAATTTTGAAACACCCATGTATCGGACATATGACATTGACCATACCCCTATCAGACACGTAATTAGCCTTTGACAGGTCATATTTTGAATTTGGGAATTTCTCATAATAATCCTTTACAAAAGCTTCTTCACTCTTCCTCAGTTTCAATGAACGTGCCATGACTCCGCACTTTTTACATCCCTTCCCGTCCAAGTGAGTCTTTGGCCTTTGGAAGAATGAGCCATGCACTGGGCATACGATTTCAACCTTTGTCCTTGAGTTAACGTAATTGACCTTTGAATAGTCATACTTATCCCCGTGCACGGCTTTAGCCCTTTCTATGAATATTTCCTTTGTCAGCCTCTCGCTCATGGTACCAGATAAGTGTTTTTTCCCCAATAAACTGCGAAACATTTGGTCAAGAAGTACAGGCTTGCCCACCCGTACTCCTTGTCCATATCATGCCCAACATACCACCAGCTGTTGGGTGTGCTATACATTCGTAGTTTAATCATCGCTTTCCTCTTCAGTGAATACAATCTCATCAGTGTTGATTTCAACATCCTTGCCCTTTTCCTTCAGCTGGTCGACAAGCTGTTTCGCAATCTTTGATATGTTCTCCTTCTTGTATTCGTCCTTCTTGGATTCTGGAACCATTCCGTCTGGGACACAGCAGAATTTTCCAGAATAGGTGATGGAATATGGGGCGTCAAGCTGATTCTTCTCCACCGCAATTTTGGATATGAGACCATAGGTGTATTTCTCACCCTTAAACTCAGCAGTAAGCTTCTGTGTGGCAGCTGATATTTTACCGCCAAGCAAGATTGTCAATCTTGATGAATACAACAAGGCGTTTCCACCCTTCATCTTGATGGATGGCGCAGCCATTGGTGATGACATTGAATCAAGCCATACCTTGTTGATGGCCACAAACGTGTTTGTATATGGGTTTGACACCTTCTTTGACGATGGTATTCTGTTGTTCAACAAGATGTTGAACGAAGTTGACAATGCACCAGCATCCCACATTGCGTTGTTTGTCTTGCTTGTGTAAGAACGATATGATGGTATTGACCCCACAGAATCCCATATGAAAAGCAATGGCTGGTTAATCAAACCTTCCTCCTGCAAGTCAAGCAGCTCGTTCATTGAGCGTGCAATATCCTCTATGACTGGGAAGCTCCTTTTCTTTGACACCTCTTTACCTTGTGAATAGTCAAAGTTTCCGAATTTATCAGCAATGATGTCATTGTCATAGTAGATGAACGGGCCTTCATAATTGACAATTCTGTTTTCTTTCTTAACAGTCACTTCGCCAGTTTCCTTATCAACCTCTTCTACCTCAACATCATCATAAATTGGGGTGGCCCTCATCCCACACGCTATCGCAAACGGAAACGAGAAATTGGACTCAGTCTCGTAAATTACTGGTAATATGCCCATCCTCTGTGCAGATGCTATGAGGCAGTTCTTCAACAGTGACTTACCTGTGTTAGAGTGACCGTGAATGAGCGTCGTTACGCCTTGAGGTATCCCTGGTATCTTCAACGCTTCAACAAACGCTTCTGGCATCGTGATAAATTCCTGTGGCTTCTCGGCACTTGAAACCACCATGTTCTTGTCGCTGAAATTAAGACCAAGCCTTTCTTTAAGTGCAGCAAGTTCAGCGGCTGGGTCTTTGTCGAAATTCTTTTTCTTTATTGGAGCTTTCATTAATCCATAAAATTTCTCCTATTAGCTTAAAAAGATGCATGGGGAGGGAGATAACTTCACCTCCCCACGCAACGAATATAAAAAGATGACATTACTTCGTGTTGTATGCGTTTCCGTCTATGATGCCGTCACCATTCTCGGCAATCTTGGAATAGTCATTTGTCTGCTTCGCTTCTTCCTCTGAACGCTCAGCCTCGGCATCAGACTTTAGCGAAGCATCATACCAGCCACCTTTTTCCTTTGAATAACGTGGTATTCCCTGCTCGACAATAATGCTCATGAAGTCATATGGTTTCACCGTGTAGACATCCTGCCATTTCTTATCATCATTGACCCATTTCATACCTTCTTCCTTAGATTCTGACAGCGGACTATTCTTTGACTTGTCAACAATCTGTATGTTTGTCTTGCCGTCAGATGTTCTAGAAAGAGTGAGGAGAATGTCCTTGCCGTCATTAAGGTCAAAGATGTTGTCACCGTCTTCCATCCTCTGATTGAACAAGTTCTCCAGCTTGTCAAACACGCCATCCTTCTTAAGCGATGAAGAGAAAAGCCAGAACTTGACGCCATCCTCCTCATGACCACGCTCGATGCACCTGGCCAGCCACATATCCCTTGCCCTGTTCATCTTCTCAATATCGTGGTATTTCTGCTTGACCTCCTCGGAAATCCCTTGAGTGAACCTCAACTCCCTCGCCTTCTTCGACGTCTCACAGAACGGACACCTATCACCAAACGGCTTTCCTTCATCATTACGGTTGGTGACTGGGCACACGAAAGTCTTCCAGCCACTGGCTGAAACCTCCTTATTCACCCTTACGGTGTGCATGTGTACTTTTTTGAAGCAAGTGTCAGTGTTACTATCGAACGGCAAAAACCTAATAGTCATCTTCTTTGTCGTCTCATTAGGAAGCAACCTGGCCTGAAGGTAATTCTTTTCGTCAAAATTAATTTTCTTCGTTTGTACTGGAGTAATCCTCTCAGCATCATACTGGCTCATGACAGCAGCAGCATTAATGTTCACGTCAAAAATCTTGTTATTATCCATTTCATGTGATAAATTATATAAAATTAAATTAAAAAGTTCTTGTTTTTCAATAAGTTATATCTTCGTCTTATAGTGCAAAGATACTAACTTTTTTCGATATGTCCAAATATTTTTTAACATTTTTTAAGGCAATGGTACAAATTCTGTGCCATCGCCCTAAATGCATAAAAATCAAACATTTAATATCTGAAAATCTTGTCCAATGTCTGGATGTCATCATCATCAACCTTGAAGAACGTGTCAGCAATGTCAGATGATATATTGTCAACATCATCATTGGTGATTGTGTACTCCTTTGTCGGCGATTCGCTGTTGTCAGCATATGCCTCATATCCGCCCTGCTTGTTCTTCTCAGCCCAATAATCAGTTGGCTTTACATTGAACGGGTATGAGTCAAGCGAACGAAGATTCAACTTCTCTGTCTGTGTTGGATTCCTCTTCTCGAATTCAGCTTTAAGGTTCTCAATCTCAGCATTGTTTGCATCAAGCGCCGACGTCAACTTCTCAATCGTGTCCATTAACGTCATCATCCTCTGGTCAACCTTGCTGAGGTCACGACCAACCTGATTCTGCTTAACATTAAGCCTTTCCTGAGCCTTCGTGAGCCCATCAATGTCAATGGTTGAACCATCATCCATGCCCATACCAGAATCATCCATTGGAGGCATTCCTGCATCCATTCCTGGGTCCATTCCAGCATCTCCACCCATACTTGGGTCCATACCAGGGTCAGCACCCATTCCAGCATCGTCACCCATACCAGGGTCTCCACCAGCCATGCCAGGGTCACCTCCACCCATGCCAGGGTCTCCCCCAGCCATATTTGGGTCCCCACCAGCCATGCCAGGGTCAGCACCCATATTAGGGTCACCGCCACCCATATTAGGGTCGCCACCAGCCATAGGGTCTTGGTCCTGTTCCTGGTCGCCGTCTTCGTCAATCACAGAATCCTCTGGAAGGGGCATATAACCCTCGCACAACCTCAAAAAATGCTTATGTGCCTCCAAAAGGTTGTTTTCTTTCAGATATTGTATGTTAGTCGCCATTTTCCGTTGCGGATGTTTTTCAAGCTTTAGATGTCAAAAAATTAGTCAATAAGAAGCTCCCTATTATCCTCCATAAGGATTGTCTTATTCACTTCAGCCCTCTCAATGAGGCCCTTGTCACCCTTAATCCTTTTCACCTTAGGAGTTGTGCCCAATACCTGATTGGCCAACTCAACCTTTTCTTGAGTAGTCATATCCTTGCTTGTTTTTTCTTTCTTGTTAGTATCCTCTTGAACAGTGGCAACTGGCTGCGGTACTGCACGCAACTTAAACTCCTGTTTGTTCTTGTGTATAAAAACTGCCATAATTCCACTTTTTTATATAAATAGTGGATTACTTTGTTTTTAACTGTCAAACAGACCACATGGCAAAAGGAATGGCGTATTTCTTGTCTTGCAAGAGCCTTCTTTCCTCAGGCACATCTTTGTCAGTGATGATGCACCTTCTCGATTTCAGCCAATGATACGCCTTCACCTTATTTATTCCGCAATAGTCCAAAATAATGAAAGAAACGCCAAGAGACATGCCGTTGTGCGGTATATAAGCCATCCCGTCACTACTCACATATACTGGTTCATCACCCTCATTGACGATACTAACCAGATGCTTAAACTGCGTGTAACACATGTCGAACGGGTTCATATAATGATATATGACTTTCGATGAAGCATTGTTAATGCAATGCTCTGAAAACTTCTTCAGGTCAGTCTCAAACTGCGAACGGTCTTCACTTCTTGAAAATGTCCAGAACGTATTATCTGACAATTGCTTATCGATGATGGATTTATATGGTAAATTCTCGCTTTTAACCTTTTCCCATCCAACATACAATACTGGCAAAGACTCATCTGGAATACCCTCGCCATACCTCAACTGGGTTAAAAAGGCATAGTTCAAGGTAATCTTACGTTCACTTACAACATACCCTAAAGCTCTCATTTTCAAAATTTTAAGCAAAGATACAAACAAAAAACATAATAACCAAATTTTTTAGCTATTTATTCTTAGGAGAAAACACACAATAATTATGCTTAACGATAACACAAACGCAAACCTTCCATTGGAAGAAGAAAACTCTGAAAAGAAGGAAAAAACCAACTGCTGGCTTGACAACGTTGAGGAAATGGGCAAATGGTACCAGAAAAATATCCACACATACCAAGGAGGTACATCTGGAAAAGCCACCCACAGCAGAAAAATGTATGACTGTCCTCTTGTAAATAAAAAAGTGGGAGATGACTGCTCTGGCTTTGTATGTGCCTGCCTGTGGAAACACGGTGTTGACGTTCCTTTAAGCGGGTCATATTCTTTCGTAGGGCCAGAAAAAGCCTTCGAGAAAAAACTTAATGATGCTGGCTTTAAGAAAATGAAATATGATGCGAATAAACTCATCCCTGGAGACATTATGGCGAAGAATGGCCATGTGGAGATATATTTCGCACCAAAGAAATCATATGCATGGGGAAATATCCATGATGGGCTTAACGGACATATTGGAATGCCATGCTGGATGGCAAAACTGCCATATACAACAATCTGGAGGAAAAAGTAAAGTTGTTAACATTAATTAAGACACACAACCATTGGTGTGCCAAATTTTATTCATAACTTTGCGGCATCATTACAAACTTTTAAAACATTAACGATTATGGCATCTAAAGAACAAATTTCAGTTGTGGTATCATTTCTAGACAGTGATTGCTTTGATGTGAACGCTGAAGTAATTCCATGTGATTCAGAAGAAACAGCAAAGGCTGTCGTTAAAAGAGTGGTTGACCTTGTCATCAAAAATGCTCAAGAGGACTCCTATTATGGCTTCGAAATCGATAACGAAGACGAACTTAAAGAGGCAAAGGAAAACTTTAAAAATTGGGTAAGCTCCATCAAAATCAACGAGGATGGTGGAACCCATATTGAAGGGGGAGATTGTGGTGGAATAGATATCACAATAAAGAAAAATACAGTCGTGACACAAGATTCAGTAAAAGATTTGGAAATACCATTCCATCCATATTATTAACTACCAATAAAATAACCCGTCAACTTGAAATAAGCTGGCGGGTTATTTTTATGCAGTACCTTGGTTCTTACCGTGACCAGAGTATCTCCAAATTGAGAATGTTGATGTTAAGCCACGACTTATCCAATTTCCTTCTTGTTTAAAATCGCTTATCCAGTTTTTACCGCACCACATGGCAGCATGGCCAAATTTGTGTCCTGTCTGTGCATTGAATATTGCTATATCACCAAGCTGTTTCCCGTATTCAACTTCCTTGCTAGTTCCACCTTGATATGTAAATGTCCCTATTTTTACGAACCCTCTTCGTTTTAAATCAGACCCAGCCACACAAGCAGGACCAGTGCCCATATCCCGTTTAAAACCACCATATATCAACGCCCTCTTCACGTAACCCCAACACCTACCTTTTCTTGTACATTCTGGACTCATTGGGAACGCATAAGCTCCACCCCATCTATCACTTGGAGCTATGTTAGGACATGGTGATTTATGATAATCTTTGAATGACACCCTAATCAACCAATTCACCGACTTTGATACGTTCCAATCTCCAATATTGGGGCCACTTATAACTCCGCCAGTGTCAGTTGTGGTTGAATACTCCATTCCTTCGCCACCACATTCACTGATTGCAACGCCCTTGAATATCTCACTTTGGAATTTACCGTTATCCACGAACTGTGGCAATTCGGCAATGGCCTCAGCGCTATCCTCTGTAGGAACCCCATACTTTTTAATCAGTGAAAACAATAAGTCATCATTGATGTACTTTGCATTGCTCTCCTTGGCCCTTTTATACGCCTCATTGGTGAACTTTATAATCTTTGCATTCAATGCTGAATTGAAAGATTGTGCTGTAGTGTCTTTCAGCATTATTGGTTCAAATTTTGTAACCTTGAATTCTAAACCACCAACTGCATTTTGCCCTCTGTTTGCGGTATTAGTCTTGTTAATGGCATCATTGATTCCGACAGTAACCCTTTGTTTTACACCTTGTATAAAATTAGTGCTATTTACATCATTTAAGATGTTAACATAAACGCTTCTTTTGGCTATATTTGGCTTCAATGAAGCAATTACTTCAATCCTTACTGGATTTGATACAACATCTTGATTCTTCCCCACGCACCAACGCAATTCTTGAATGTAGTTGTAATAGCCATTCAGGATAAGACCAAATACCTTACCCAACTTGTCAGTCTTACCATCTTTCTGGCCAATCATCAATACCTCACCAACAGTTGTTTGCGTTACTGCACTTGTCAAGTAGCAATTGATATTGTCAGTTGCCACCGCAGACTTTTGTATGGCTTCAAAGAGAAGCTTACTTACGTCTTTCTTTTCATTCGGGTCAGCATCAGGTGTTGTTGTCACACCAGACAATATTTTGTGCACCTTTGGATAAATTTTCATTATGCTGTTAATATATGTCTGTCCAGGTGGTTCTGCACAATAGGTTCTTCCACCTTTTCCTTCAAACTGAATCCTATGCAAATATTCTTGGACGCTGTTCGCCTCCAATGCTGACGAGAAGTTTGGTCTTAATGAATTATTTAACTTATGACTTACAAAATCATCTATTGATTTATAAGTTGTTTGTGTTTGTGTACCTGGGTTCATCATACCGCCATAATTATATTTCGTTCTTGCAGCAGTTGACCTACCCCATTCACATTCGTGTGCTTCTTGTGTCACAATAGCTTCAGCAATTACTGGCTTAATACCAGCAGAAATCCAAGCATGGTAAAGAGATATACAGAAATCCTCATTACTATCAAATCCAGGTCCAGGCTTGTCACCCTTAAACTTCCCACCACTAAGCAATGGATATACCTTATATTCGCAGTTGTTTGAAGTGTCAGCCATTGCTGCCATGGCGCCGCTGTCATACCCACCAACCTCGCCAGTGTCACCAGTGCTCTGTGTGAAGATATTTTCCACCATCTTGTTTGACGTGTTAGCCATTCTACACGCTGTAATCTCAGTCGTCATATCACCAGGGACCAGCCTGTGGTTCACCTTCATAATCATGTATGAGCCCTTGAACATTGGTATGTTAAGAAGAACGAAATACATCAACGGCTGCACCCAAGCGCAACCCATCATAGTAACCTTGCAGGTGTAGGACTGGTTTGCGTACAAGTCAAACAAATCCTGTGCTGTTGTGGTGTTTGTGACGCTATTAGCAGCATCTTGCAGAATCTGGTGCTTTGCCCATATCGCCTGCTGTGTCTGCACGGCGCCAGCCATCCCTACATTAACATCCTTGAAATAGCTCTGGTATTGTCTTCCATAAGACACGCCAAACGCAGGCAGATTATAGTATGAGTTCTGGTCCATACCCCTTGATGTGATGGACACTGGAGTGTAAAACTCATCGCTCAACATAAAGCCGTCATCCGCAAAATCATTGTTCGGCAGATTCAGATTCTTCGAGGCTTCATAAGGATAGACAACGACAAAGTCTGGGGAACGTTTCACGCTTCCCATATCATTGTATGGAATTGGCTTGAACATTGTCTCCATCCCATCCTTAGTCGTCATGTCCTGGAAATTCTGTATGCACATGAACATACACCTTGATGTCCCTAATATATCAGTTATGAAGCTAAGCATGTGCTCATTGACATCTCGGTTTCCCATTGACGTGTTGTATCTGTCCTTCACCTGTGACGGGCTGATGAGCAATTTCTGGCCAATCTTGTTATAATATGAATCTATGAAGTAAATCTTTGACTGTCTTGTGCTGTCATCGAAAAACCTCTCGTATTTCCAGTCATCAAATGTTGTTGAAGGTATCCATTTGTCATGCACCTGCTTCAAGTACCTGTACAACTCAATTCTCATGGCATCAGTTGTTTCAGTTGCACCAGCATTAACCTGAACAATATTCCCGTCAGCATCAATCGTGTAGCCTATGCCGTTCAGTTCCCTCAGCCTCTTAATCATTCCACGGTAATAAGCCTTGATTTCATTATCATTTACATATCTTCCAGTATATTGCGTAACAATTGTATGTAAATTATCTGATTCTGGCAGTTTAAAATCCAATGACAAAACACGTGACACCAACACTGGTGTTAAAGCACCACTAACACCGCTAGTGCCAGTCATCGCATCAGCTGACCACTTACCTTTGGTGTTGCCATTAATTACAAGTGATGTGAAGGTGTAATATACCAAATAATCCTTTTCAGGGATGGTCCTTCCGATGCTTTCCACATATTTGACATATCCTGGTATTGCAGCCTTAGGTAGGAACATATAATCCTCGAAATTTGTGATGGCATCAGCAACCTTCTCATAATCAAGCATATCGAAGTTAAACTGTATCGGTACATCACCTTCATTTTGCTCCAATGATTTCTGCCATGCAAGTTTGCCGTCACCAGTGCAGAACGCATCAATAAATGATTCTTCACTTTGGTAAACTGAATTAAAGCTGACTTTAGGATAAATCATGTTTTTGATGTCATCATATGCTCCGCCGCCTTCCTCAGTTGAAGGGATGCTCTGCACGTTATCTAACTTATTCTTCAGCTCATCCTTGTCTTCTGAAACCATAATGGCGGTAATATACCTTTTGTCCTGTCTACCAGACAAACTCTTATTCAATTTACTTGAGTCGTTATAGACAGTCCATGCAACGATATCACTATTTCTGTAAGAGCTAGACAAATCCCTATACTTTCCTTCCCTGTATTGGAAATTCTGTATCGGCATGCATTTATTTTCGCCCTTATTGACGACATTTACTTTATCATAGTAATTGTAGATACTATGCTCTCCTATAGTCTTCGATGCTTTCTTACCGCCCCTTGCTATATAGCACTTATCGCTAGCGTTTGTATCATATCCGTAATCGAACCACGTTCCGACAAGTTTTTCAATCTGGTCTTCCTCGCTACCAGCATCAGTGCCAAGCATCTTTTCCTTGAATTTCTCATCCTCAAACTTGTTTGTTTCGGCGAACAAGTTTTCAGCATCAAGTCTTCCTATCGTCTCTGGGTTGAACCCTTCCATCTTTGCATATGAGCTCAGCCCAAGTGCACCGATGACCCTTAGATTGACCTTTGACATGAAAGAGTCAAGGCTCTGAACGGAAAGGTCTTGTTGTGTGTTAATGTTGAAGACTTTTCCAGTTATGAACAAATCGTATGACGTTGCTGGCTTGAAGGCACTCGCCGCTTCACCGCTTTCCACCTGTGCATCGTGGTTATCCAATGCGTCGTTTATTTCTGATTCACGCATTTTCTTCACGATGATTTCCACACCATTGAACAGGCCGTCAACCATTTCCTTTTCCTTGAAGCCTATTCCGTTGATGAAGTCTCCAATCCACGTATCCTGTGACCGTGTTATACCATCATCGCCCTTTTCCTTAATGGTAACCCTTGGGAATGGAGGCACAATGTTTGCTGACTCTGGCACATCAGTTGCATTACCGTTTGAGCCCAATGTGATGCCAAGACTCTGAGCCGTCCTTTCTTGACCTTCAATTTCCTCTATCAGCATGAACATCATTTTCATGAATGTCTCAAGGTGTGCGAACATTATCTTCATGAAATTCTCCACTGACGGATAATATCCAAGCTTCGAGAACATCCTCCTGTTGTAGGCCTTTACATTAGTCCCTTCCTCAATCTCCTTTGCAATCCTGTTTGCATCAGCCTTAAGGTCTGCTATCTTATTGGTTACCCACGAATATCTGTTTTGTATGTAATAGCAATATATTCTCTGGTTAGCACCGTCATTATATATAGCCCTGTATCTGCCTTCATCACGTGTACCTTCCTCAGTGCTCAGCATCCTTGTTATCACCTCATCCCTATGCAACGGAGCATTGCTAACAATGCCGTCATATGTTATCTGGTTGGAACCGTTCACGTAAAACGAGTTGAAAAGCCTTGTCTTCTTATAGCCAGAAAAATCCTTGCTGATTTCATCAGCTTCAACAACATTATAAGTGTTTTTCTGTTCTTCAACAGCAGCGCACAAATCACCGTGCAACTTTTTGAAGTTATTGTCGAATTGCTTGAAATCAGTTGACAAGTCTGCATTCGCATCAGCGTTGACGAGTATTACAAGGCCAAGATAACTGGAATTGTTGCCAGCCGTCTTAGGCATAAAACAACAATCCTTTCCATAAACCTTGCATACATTGGCATACAATGACTCATACCAGTCAATGAACTTCTGTTTGAGAGACTCAAGGCTAGATATTTCTTGGTCATGGGTGTTTCTTTCTGATTCTTCAGTGGTTAAAAGCTCTTCCCCAGAAGAATTGCTCATGATTGTGTTGTAGTTTGTGACCATTTCAGTCAATGTAGGCATTGGCCGCAAATTACCATCAATATCTGGTATCGTAAACCTACCAGAACTTATCTCGTTTTGCCAATATTCACTATTGTATGACGAATATGGGGCAGCAGCTAGCACCTGAAACGCCACATCCGTCAAAAATGAGTACATATACCCTATGAAGTGGATTGTTATGTCAAAATCACCAGTGCTTGAGTTAAAATTTGTGTCAAATTTGTCACACATCATTTCATAGCTAACTGGCTTTCCATAAAAACCCTTCAAGAAAAGTCTGAAACGTGGATAAGGAACTCTGAAGAAGCACTGGAAGAATGATTGTGCCACCTTATCAGGACTTATACCCTTCACACCAAGGTATGACACATCACGCATAAGCTCGTTTGGCTGCATCATGGACAAACCCCTGACATCAGTCATCCTAACTGTTATGATTGGAACCGTACCAGACTGGTATGATACGTCCACAGACTTGATTCCGATTGCCTCTGTGGTGCCGTGGTCAACCAAGTCATCCAGATACATATCTGACACATTTGTTGTCAAATATGGCGGGTTCTGGATACTGTCTTTTGGCCCGTCACGAAGAATCCTCGTGCCGCTCATGAAATTAACATGGCTTTCACCGCCATTGCTAGTCTCCCACGATAAGACAACGACCTTGCTTCCGTTTGCCTTGTCAGTAGTGGATGCATATCTGTTATGCACCTCAGCCTCTATGTTCATGGCAATACAATAATCCTCCAAAGGCTGAAGCTTACTATACTTGTTTCCGTCCCCTGGTTCAAATGCATTAATGTCGTTCGGCTCAACATAATTGACCGTTGCATGATTCCTTGCCATGTTCTACTTTTTTCTTTTTTTTTAATCAAGGCCATACAGCCTTTTGTACCTTGCTATACCTTCTTCATATCCACGAAGAGCTGTCTGTAAAGGATACGGTATCCTCAATCTCGTACCATCCTTAATTGTGAATTCAAGAGCCCCTACGCTCGGATTAGCCTGTAATATGAACCACCCATAATTAGGGTCGTCATAATATTGATATGACAGCAAATCAAGCCTGGTTTCCCCAACCTTATATGTTACATATCTGTCCGTCTGGTTAAACGGAACATCTATGAACGGCACCTTTGTATACTCAGCGCCCTTGATGAATGCATTATATCTTGAATATGCCATATTTTTCAGCTTTTTTGTCATTACAAATCAGACCACATACCATCCTGCTGACCAGTCAAACCAATCGGGTCTTGAACCTTCTTCTTGATTATCACGTCACCAGTGTCATAGAATTCTTGCCTGTCAACTTCATACCTATAACCGTCAGAAACAGTCCCATAATCTCCACCTCCGCCAATCTTCCTTCCAGTGGAGTTTGGATATGTGAACGGCTTGAATTTAATTTCCTTTCCACTACCGTTCTCATCATATTTAACCATTTCAGCACGATTGTCATACACACTTGCATTGGCGTAGTAATTGAACGATACTGCATTCTGAAGTCTTGCAATAGGCCCGCCAAGGTCACTTCCACCAATGAACGAGAAGCCAATGGTGACATCAGCAAACATTGGTATCACACCAGCACCTTCTGGATTCAAATCCCACTGAACATCCTGATATTCAATGTTAACGCTCTTGATAATAATCTTGGTGTAGTAGAAATCACCAACCCTCAGCACGCATACTGGAGGTCTTCCGAATGCAAGATTATATGCGGTGCTCGACTCCCATGCACTGTTTGATATGGTTGAACTCTGCCTTGTGCATTGATGAAGGAATGTAAGTCTTGAACTGAAACCTTCAGGACTAACAGAATGAAACGCTGGGTCAAAATACCTGACCTTGTCAACTATCTTGTGACGAAGGAAATTATTGTTTCTGTCTATCTCCTCGAAGAATTCACCTTCATTGTCATAGCGTTTGACAACACTGGAACCAGTCTTTGCTGGAACTGGATGGAACTTTTCAAGTTCTTCTATAACATTCTCGCCAAGAACAACCCTCCTAAATGGTGTCTCATGTTTCAAATACTCAAGTTTTTGCTCCAAGGTCATCGAATTGTACTCATCCTCAGTGATTTCACGATTTGACCCTACGTTGATAGATGGCATTACCCCTGATTTACGTTCACCAACCACATCAACATTAGCGTCCACATCAGCTGTCTGACCGTCTTCGACTTCAACACAATCATAATCAACAACCATCATGGCAGAACGCCACACCTTTGTTATCTCTGTTGAATTTTTACCAACATCTGGGTGATTCTTGTTTGGGTCTTGAAGTGCGGCAGTTATTTCAGCATTGTTAGCCTCATTAACGCCATGGCTTGACACCCATCCCATGAATGTCTTTGCACGATTTAACGCCAGATTCTCATTATCGGCAATGCACCCCTGCATTGAAGCATGACCTTCAAACTTGATTGATTTTATTGAATATTTTTTCTTGTTTTTAAGAATATCCCTTGCAATGTCGACATTTTCACCGAGTGTCATATCACCACGTAACGCACCGTTGGTGACTGCATCACCCATAAGTGCCTGATATAAGTCTGAAAACGAAACAAGAGTTATTGTTGATTCAGCAAAATCATTAATTCCAAATTCCTTCAGACCATTTCCGATTGTATTAACCTTATTGTATCCTGATTTCTGGTTAAGTCCAAAAGACTTTTTGTCTACATAACTATCCTTGTAGTTAAGGATGTCATCCTCATATTCACTGTCAACCCTATAGTACCACTTGCAATACCAAGGCTTCATGGTAGGTGGATTTCTAAACAAACCACACCTGTTAACCCTCCTGCCTGGTGCATATCCAACCATTTTAAGAAGTTTATTGGCGGAATCACCATACCCAGTATATCCACCATATACTTCTGAGCCACCTGAAGTTATAGGGTAAGGGTCAACACCACCAGTCTCATCACCTTCTGTCGCAATACTGATTGTGTCACTTCTCATCTCGTATCCGCCGAAGCCATACATCCTCTCACCAGCAACCCCTAAACTGATGAACGCTGGACTCATAGGGTCTGGGTCAATCCTGACATCACGGCCACCAGCAACTTCAGTGTAAAATGTCTGGGTTCCTAAGCCATTCATCAGGTAGTCAACTGCATATGTTGGAGTGTCATCAGCCCCACTGTAGTTGTTTGGATAATACAAGAAACAAACCAATTTATGTCCGCTTTCCCTATCCTCAGATTTCTGTGGGTCAGTCTGCGATGAACCACCTCTATTTTCACTGTCTGTAATTGGTCGCTGACCGACATTGAAACTGTATTTCTGAGGCTCTGCCGTCAACACATCACATCCTGCAAAGAACCTAAGTATTGCTTGCTCGGCACTTTGTTTGTCATCAACTCCATCTTCAATTCCACTTCCATTATACCCGTCTCTCCCATCAAGTCTGGCAATCTTTCCAGTTGTAGGGTCTTTTTTAAGGTAATTAAGAATCGACGGGTGGTCAATCAACAACGTAAACGATAAAGAACCACTTCGTTCTGTGTTCGTATATGTGTATAGAGTCTCACCCCTACCAATAAACTTGTTAGGGTTCCAATCGACTGTTACACTTTCATTGAACTTCAAATTGTATGGAGGAAACCACATAATACGACCACCAAGTGGTCCCTTCTGCTCAGCTGAAAGGCCATATGCATCAAATGAATGCTTATCAGTATCTATATTACGCCATGCAAGATTCTCAATGGAAAACATGCAATTCTTTGGTGAATAAGACTGCCTCGTCCCACTATCATACCCAGAACCGTCAAAATAATCCTTTATTTTTGCAGTTGGTGCAATCCTTACATGACCGTTTGAATAATTAAGCACACCAAGATTCTGCAGCCTTGATGTTCCATCCTCATCAAACCCATAAAACTTACTACCAAACGTCCTGAAACTAGGAACGCCGTTAAAGCCACTTGGAGTGTTATCATCTCCGAATGGTCTTATCAAATCAGAAATCCTCCTGTACTGGTGATGGTACGTCCATACACGGCAATAAGGGTTCTTATAACCTTGAGAAAAATCTGGAACAAGTTTTAGAAGGTTCCTACCATGGGACATACCGAACTCAGACGAAACAGCAGACTGCGTGGGGTCAGAAGCGTCCCTTGACTCTTCAGTGTTCGTGTAAAACCTCGCAATAAGAGTCTCATATCTTCCCTTGTTGAAATTCTGGTTCGTCTTGGACAAAAGGTCGCACGTGTCAGCTCCAGCAGTATTAAAGCTGGAGTAATGGAAAAACATGGTGCCGTCATAATCGTTCACCTCAACCTGATTTCCATATCCGTCAACACCAATACTAGTATCTGTGCTCCTTCCCTGGTCTCCCATATTATCCAGGGACTCTGCATAAGTGTAATACCCATTTTTCTGACCAGTTGTCCTAAAAGGAACTGTAGGTCTCCAATTGTAAAACTGCTTAAGACTGTCATTATACGGGTCAGCGAAACGAATGGTTGGAACATCATCCTGTCTATAGAACGTGAACTTCGGGCATTCATTAGAATATGCGCCGTTCTCGACAATACCTTGTCTGTAATTACGTCTTACATGGTCAAAGATATAAGAAAAATCATGGCCAAGCAGGCTTACTGGCTCGTGCCCCAAAGCCTGAACAATATACTCAAGTGTCTCATAGGAATTGGACATACCTATCGTTCTTGAAAGAAAATCACCGCTTTCAAGCAAGTCAGAAGCCACGTTTCTGACCTTTGAACCAAAATCTTCCAGTATATTCTTAGCCATAAAAAAGATAAAGTAGCCTATGGATTTATTCTACCACGGCTACTTAATAAATACAGATTTTTGAAAAAGTTTCAATCACTTGCCAAACACGCTCTGGTTGGATGGCATGCCACGCATCATAGATATGTCGTTCATCACCCTGCCACCTTGCATGTCCCTGGAAATGGACTCCTTAATCATATCTTTGAGGCTCTTGACAAATGCATAGTCATTAAGCAACTCCCTTGCATTAATCGTGGTGGAACCACCATTGCCAGTCAGCCTTATCTCACCACTGATGTTGATGTTAAAGTTATTGGAGCCACCAGAACCCCTTGAGCCACCTGGTGTGTAAATGTACTCCTTACCACCAATTGGCTTTGCAACAATGGACGTAACATTGTCAAACGTATCCAAAGCTGAATTAATCTTTGCCATTTGCTTTTCATTGAAGATTCCTTCACCAGAATTAACCCTTGCATATAGTCTATCACCTTCTGTCTGAGTACCGCCAACAATGCCGCCTGTTGCAAAATTGCCAGCTTTCTTATTACTAAAGAAACCAGATACACCCATACCCTTCAGTGCAGAGAAAAACGGACCCATAACAGGAACATTACTTAAAACACTTAACCCAGCATCAGCCCACACTTTCGATGCGTTCTCTCTTTTGAGTAAGCCAATTTTTGATAATACACCTCCGAAAGCATCATCAATTGTATCTATGAAAGAATTAAATTTCTTAGCAATATGATTAGCAGTATTCACCCAAAAATTCTTAGTGAAAACACCATCCAAGAGTGCTGCTCCATATCCCCACCATTCTTTAATTTTGTTAACTGGCTTCACGATTAATTCATTGAATGCATCATTAATATCACGCTTCATAAAATCCCACAAATCTTCGTACCAAGTTCCACCACTCTTGTCATGATATTCAAGATATTGCTTCACATATTCCCCAATATATCCACCAGCACCACCAATCGCAGCACCAATGGCAGTACCAACACCAGGTATAATAGAACCAACGGCAGCACCAACTCCAGCCCATTCTAAAGCAGTTCCAGTTCGATGGCCATACCTTGAACCAAATGAATCTTCTTCCATTAAACCAGATTTAACAGCATAATCAGTTCCATAGTTAATCGCCATTCCACCCAAACCAAGACCAATACCAGCACCAATACCTTTTGCAACCTTTGCACCTTTTGCAACAGCAGCAGCGTCTTTTGATTTCGACATCCACGCCCAAAGATTCTTAACATTTCCCCAAGAGCCTTTTGGCATACCTACGGGTTTACCAAAACCTTTTGTCGTAGCACTACCTTTAAACAGACCTCCTATCGCCTTATTGGTAACGGCACCAAGCCATATCTTAAAGGCACCTCCCAGCACACTGGTAATACCAAGACCGATGGCAGTCTCAATTGGATGTGCCAATACGGTTGAAATAACATCATTAGATTTACCGCTCAGGAAATCAAGCAATTTCTTGAGTGCTGGTATTGCTGTATTATCTATGAACTCTTTGCCATCCTTATCCATCCAGTTCTTGAAACGCACGAGAAGAGGCCCTATATATTGCCCAACTGTGTCATATAGTTTCTCCATCCATCCTGCAATTCGTTCAGTGACTGTGATAAGCTTTTCGGCAGACTCACGCATTATCTCCGAATCAGACTTTTGTGAATTTGCATATGTCTTGTCAAGCCATTCCTTACCCTTTCCAGACATCAATTGGCTCAACGTGTATTTATCACCATTCTCACCAGTGATGTACATTCCGCTTCCATCCTGACTTATCTGTGCCTTGTTGAGTATGAAATCCCTTAACATCTGGTCATTTCCAGCAATCCTGTTCAATGCACTTCCAGCAATGCTTTCCTTCTTGCGGATTGTGGCACTGTTCTTGGCAATGCTGACAGCCTCATCCATGCTGATACCCATCGCATTGGATATTTCACGGATGAAGTCCATGTTGATTGAATCAACAACGCCCATACCCCTCTTTTCATCATAGCGTCCATAACTCTTGAGCATATTCACCATGGATTCGTTGAACTTCTCCTGGTCATACATGCTTTCGTACATCAGCTGAAGAGGATTGGAGCCATACAAGCCAGCAGAACCACCAAGCATATTCAAACGTGCGGATGTTTCAATTGCGGACTCAAAGTTATTGAACTTGTCAGCAGCTGACGCCATCGTGCTCAAGTTGTACCCAAGCTTCTCAGACATGGCTGTCATCCTGATGATGCTTTCAACACCATCCCTGAAATTGAACTTATTCGCCAATGCAAGGTTCTGTGCGACCTTCTCGCTGAACTTTGATGCCACGAGGCCACTCTTCGCAGCCGTGGCATATGCTTTCGTAACAGCACCCTCCATTGTTGACAACTGTCCACCCATGGTGTTGACAATTGCACTGCTGAATACCCCAGCGACCTGCGTTCCGACAGTCCTGCTGATTTGTGCCATTCTATCGGCATCCTCAGCAGTCATGAAAATCTGCTTTGAGGTTGCTTGATAAATTGTGTTCTGAAGCTCAGCAACCTGCTCCCTTGTAAGTGCATAAGCACCAGCGAGTTCAGCAGTCCTCTTGGTAAGTGTCTCTGTATAGGCAATGGACTGCTGATAGCTCATTCCGATTTCCCTTGCCGTGGCAATGCCCTTTTCATGGAAGAACATAGCCGCTTTGGCAGCCTCCTTAAAGGTGCCAATAATGCCACTTAGAGCACCGTTAACTGCCCCAGTAACCTTGCCAATCAAACTAAAAAGTGTAGCAATAAGGAAATCTTGCATAATCTATAAAAAAACTGTTCGAACTAAAAATAAATACATTAGATGTTAATATTTTTTAACATGTCAAGTGTTGTGTGTATCAGTTTTTCTATATAATTTTGCACCACAAAACAAATAAAAAGTTAGAACGATGAAACAAAAGATAGACTGCAACTGGCACAGATATGTAGATTTGGGTCTACCAAGTGGACTCCTTTGGGCAACGTGCAACATCGGCGCAAGTGAACCATGGGAAAATGGATTATACTTCTCATGGGGAAATGTTGATGGACATGAGAAGGGGTCCATGTATGACTTCGGAAGAAGTAATAATGGGGTGTATGCAACAACACCAGGTGCATCCTTGACTAACAACATACCAGTTGATGCGGAGTATGACGCTGCACGTGCAAACCTCGGTGGCAGTTGGAGAATGCCAACAAAAGAAGAATTTCAAGAATTGTGTAGCAACTGCACCAGTGTGTGGGCCACCCAGAATGGAGTTTATGGTAGGTTGTTTACCTCAATGATTAACGGTAACAGTGTGTTTTTTACAGCAGCATACTGCTACGACGGCACGTCGCTCGATTATGAGGGTGTGTATGGCTACTATTGGTCAAGTTCGCTCCACTTGCAGACCACTGCATCCGATTTGACCTTCGATAATAGCCATGTCTACCCACAGTACTTCAGTATTCGTTTCTACGGCTTTCCTGTTCGTGCTGTCCTTGACCACCCGAAAGATTCTCTCCTAATCAAAACAATCAAACGATGAAACAAAAGATAAACTGCAACTGGCATAGGTACGTGGATTTACGCTTAGACCATCAAACGATAAAACTGAAGATAAACTGCAACTGGCATAAATATGTTGACTTGGGTTTGCCAAGTGGACTCCTTTGGGCAACGTGCAACGTTGGTGCCAAGGAACCATGGGAAAGTGGACTATATTTCTCCTGGGGAAATGTTGATGGTCATACAAAGGGGTCTTGGTATAACTTCTGTGAAACTAAGTATGCAATAACACCAGGTGCAACCTTGACTGGTAATATACCAGTTGATGCAAAATATGATGCTGCACGTGCAAACCTCGGTGGCAGTTGGAGGATGCCGACAAATGATGAATTTAAGGAGTTGTGTGACAACTGCACTCGTGTCTGGACCATTCAGAATGGTGTTTATGGTAGGTTGTTTACCTCAAGGATTAATGGTAACAGTGTATTTTTTCCACCAACAGGATACTACGACGAGGCGATAGTCTCATATGAGAATGAGTATGGGTACTATTGGTCTAGTTCGCCCCACTCGCAGTCTACTGTGTGCTATTTGACATTCGGTAGTGGCTTTATCGACCCCTATAACTACTGCAGTATGCACTACGGCTTTCCTGTTCGTGCTGTCCTTGACCACCCAAAAGACTCTCTCCTAATAAAAGCCATCAAACGATGAAACAAAAGATAAACAGCCATCAAACGATGAAACAAAAGATAAACTGCAACTGGCATAAATGTGTAGACTTGGGTTTACCAAGTGGACTATTGTGGGCTACTTGCAACATCGGTGCCAAGGAACCATGGGAAAGAGGGATATATTTCTCATGGGGTAATGCTGATGGTTATGCATATGGGTCTGGGTATGACTTCAGTGAAACTGAGTATGCAACAACACCAGGTGCATCCTTGATTGTCAGCATACCAGTTGATGCGGGGTATGATGCCGCACGTGCAAACTTCGGTGGCAGTTGGAGAATGCCAACAAAAGAAGAATTTCAAGAATTGTGTAGCAACTGTACCAGTGTGTGGACCACTCAGAATGGTGTTAATGGTAGGTTATTTACCTCAAAGATTAACGGCAATAGTGTGTTTTTTCCAGCCGCAGGCTTCTATTACTGCACGTCGCTCGATTATGAGGGTGTGTATGGGTACTATTGGTCAAGTTCGCTCTACTTGCAATATACTGCATACGAGTTGGCCTTCGGTAATTACGGTGTTGGTCCCCAAAACTACAACAATACTTTCCTCGGTTTTACGGTTCGTCCAGTCCTTGACCATCCGAAAGATTCACTCATAATTAGAACAATCAAGCGATGAAACAAAAGATAAACTGCAACTGGCATAAATACGTGGATTTGGGTTTACCAAGTGGACTCCTTTGGGCAACGTGCAACATCGGTGCAAGTGAATCATGGGACGACGGCTTATACTTTTCATGGGGAAATGTTGATGGACGTGAGAAGTGGTCTTGGTATGACTATGGACCGTATAAATCAACTCCAGGTGTAAAATTAACAACTGACATACCAGTTGATGCTGGGTATGACGCCGCACGTGCAAACCTCGGTGGCAGTTGGAGAATGCCGACAGCTACTGAGTTTGAGGAGTTGGATGATAATTGCATCAGTAAGTGGACCACTCAGAATGGTGTTAATGGTAGAATGTTTACCTCAAAGATTAACGGTAACAGTGTGTTTTTTCCAGCAGTAGGCTACTACTACGGAACGGTGCTCTACAGTGATGGTATGAAAGGGACCTATTGGTCAAGTTCGTTCATCTCGCATACTGATGCATGCTTTTTGCACTTCGATAGTGGTTATATCTACCACCAGGTCTACACCTATCGTTTCTACGGTTTTCCTGTTCGTGCCGTACTTGACCATCCAAAAGATTCATTATTAATCAAAACAATCAAAATATCATGAAGGAAATTAACAAAAAACAGGTTTTCAGCGACGATAACGACATCGTTGGCTATTTCTTTGACGGTGACTGTTTCATCTATCCAATGACAAACGGTAGTCTGAGAAGGGCTCCAAAGGAACTGTCAATGATTCTACTAAAAAGTGTTTTAATATTGGCAATATTTTTCCTTGTCATATTGCCTGGCATTGCGTGGATATTTAATGACTTTAATGCAGCTATTGAGGTCTACAAATTCTATTGGTGGGTTATCTGCTTCATCTGGCTGACTGTGAAGACCATTTTTGAAGTATGTGTCGCCTTTTTCGACTATTTATAAAACAAAGAACCACAACCAATTATGATAGCTACATACGACGTATTAAGAAAGATGTATATTGGTGCCAACAAGTTATTCTTCAACGGAATGCTGCCTAATGACACCCCAATATACCTGCACGATAGCTTCAAGGTACCAGGAAGGTATGACTACACATGCGATGAGAATGGAAGAATCCTGAACCAATCAATCAGCATTTCAAGAAGTTTTGACTGGGACAGGGAACACCTCAACGATGTACTGATTCATGAAATGATTCATGAATATGTCTACTGGTTCGGACTTGATGACGGAAACCCGCACGGAAACATCTTCAGAGACAAAATGAACGAAATCAATGAGATGTGGTCCAGACACGTCACAATAGACCAAGACCTGACAAAGATGAAACGTGCACAAGGCACAAGTGGTCTTAAATGGTGGTTCGCAAAAACATTCTAATCAAATAAAACAAAGCAATGATTAAAGAAATTTTATCCGCAATTATTATCATTTCAATTATTTTACTGTTTATTATTGGTGGTTCAGCAGACGCAAACAAAAGATACTGTCAGAATTATCTGCATGCATCAACTGAGGATTTAAAACGTCTTAACAAACAGTTTTACATCACAGTAGCAATTCTTTCCACCTTAATATTATTGTCAATGTTTTTAATCAAAATATGTTTCTAAAACATAAAATGAGCAGTCAAATCAATGGCTGCTCATTATTATATAGGCATTTATTTCTTACCGCCTCCAGTGTCTGTCAACACCTTATCGCTGGATAAGAATGTTGATTTGAAAAATTCATATAAGCTAGAAAGTGGCTGGTCTGAGTATTTCTGCAAGCCCTGAAGCGCAATCTCCCTCATCTTCATTATAATCGGCTCGTGCTGCGCAATCTCTTGAGCATGAAGAGCCTTCTCCTCCTCGGACTCCTCGCCTTCATCTCCTTGTGCTGGCTGGCCTTCCATACCTTGCTGAGGCATGCCGTCATATCCACCCATTTCACCATAGCCTTCCATATCCTCATCGAATATATATGCCTCATTGAGGTCCTTCTTGATGCCATCAAGTTCAGACATCAACTGATTGAATGTTTTATTCCTCTTAATCATAGTCTAAAAATGCATTTCTTATAAATAGTACCTTGAAAAGTATTTTCACACTATATATTTTTTAGATATAAACTGCAAGCGCCTTAAAACATATGCCTAATTTTTGACCTTTAAGAAATATGGCGACAAAGAAGACCACACCTAGAAAAAAAACGAATAAGCAGACTGGTCCGAAAAGCGTACCAAGGAAAGCGGTGAAGCAGCCGAAGCAGAAGAGACAACATCCAAAATTCGGAACTTCAAAGCTAGAAGAGGATTTCGCCAATAATTTTCTAGACCTTATTGGCGTAGACTACATCTATGAATATTTTGCAAAACAGATAGGCAGGTATTATGATTTTGCAATAATTGATAAAAATGAGAAAAATTTACTGTTCGAAGTGAAAAATGGTATAAAATCCGTAAAACAAGATGATAAAATTGTTCCAATTACTATGCTCATCGAAATAGATGGTTCATATTATCACTCAGACCCAAGGCTTGTTAAGGAGGAGGAGATGAACCCGATGCAGAAAAGGAACAAGAGGGTTGACGAGGTGAAGAACCAGTGGGCCCTCATGCACGGTATACCGCTCATAAGGATATGGGAGAAAGACATCAGGGAAAACCCTCAAATGGTGATGGATTATCTAAGGAATAGACTCCATATAGAAGATACAAAACAAAGCAACAAAAACGAAAAGAATAAACGACATGTTAACAAACTAAACAAAAAATGATTGACTTTAACAACATACGACTAACTGAAATAATCAAAGAAACCATTTCCAAGCTAATAAATGAGGAACTTGGCATATCTGACGAGGTTTACAAGGTTTCATGCGGCATAGTGGATGTAATTGAAAACCAGTGGAAATCAATGCCGAAGGAATCCTCTGAATATAACATATGGAAACGTTCTGGAGAATTTGAATTTGATATTTTTGGGGACGTGTATACCATTTCGTACACTGTGTGGAATTATAAGGATTATGACCATTATAAATCAACCACCAACAAGCCAGTCCTTCTTTGTTCAACCAACCAAAAGAACAAAATTATTCATCTTTCAGTGCTGGCAATAAGCGGCGAAATACAAGACAACACATGCGCAGACAGCATTCAGCATGAGGTTGAACATATTTATCAGTCAAAAATGCAAGGGGGTGAATTGTTTCCTGACAAAGATGGCGTGGAAAACATCTATAAAATGGCCGAAAAAAGCATTTCGGACAATAGACATAACGGATGGATTTCAAAACTCGCATCTGTCATATATTATTCGAGGAATGAGGAACTTGATGCATTCGTTAACGGTTTATACGCAACTCTTGCAAAATCTGGATGGATGTACGGTGAAGATGAAATCGTTAAAAACTCAAATCCATACAAGATAATTGGTTTTATGTCTTCCATGAAAGAAGAAATGATTGTTAACTTCAACGATGACGACTTTATCCAATCGGCAAAATTCTTCAACAAGAAAAGAAAATGGTTCATTGCAATGGCACAAAAATCAATCAAGGACTGCACATCAAAAATGGCAAAAGTCATCAAAAAGGCGAGAAAGGAAGGATTGACAGTCAACGAAGGCGTTATTTGGCATAGAACTTTAACCACATCAGAGCCATTACTTAAAAAAAAAAGAAAAACCAAATAAAAAATGAGAGCTAAATTATACATACCTTACTTCGGGTACAGCGACAGCTTTGATGCAGATGGAGTATACAAGACTGAGAATGACTACATTAAGGCGATGGAAGATGCATATAACTCAACAAAGGATGTCATCACAAGCATGATGTCTGACGGTGTTGTCAAGAATTATTCTGGGTTTGACGGCGCAACATATTCATTCGGAAAACAAGAAACCAAGAGCGAGAAGATTCTATATGCTCCATGTGATGCCGTACTTGTGAATAAAAGTGGTAAAGATGAAGACGTTGATGGAATTATAACGCATTTTGCAAAGGGTGACGAATTTTTCGAAGACGTCACACTTGACATAGACAACGCAAGCGATGATTTCCAGTCAGAATTCTTCATGTGGGTAAATGAACACCAAAGCGTTCTCAAGAACGGTGCTGAGCTTGGTGACGCATGGTGCTGGCAGCACCAACCAAAGCGTGAACTTAAGCTTGAATTCAAGAACCTTGCTGGAGAAACAGTCTATGCAAGTCTGGCTGGGTGCAAGATATGGTCAATGAAACAGAAAAACCAACTTTCAATTTATATTGAAAAACTTGACTTAATTGATAGAATTTAATTAGAAACTAATGTAATTACATAATTATCATTTTTCCATGGCCAATAGGAAATTAACCGAAGAGCAAGAGAAGGAAATCAAAATCCTCCTTGCAACGAACCAGATGCTTGCCGATGCAAAGGATGACACTGCAAGCAGGGGCAAGAAAAAGCAGGTAGAGCAGATTGAACGTGCAATGGACGAGAATATCCAGCATATCAATGAAATCGACCCTTCAGCCGTAAAAAGGCAAAGCAAGAAAAAGTCTGCAATCACAGAACAAGAGACGCTTTTCGATGACACTGACATGTCTTTCTTCGAAATGTTCGAAAATGAGCCAGAACAAGAAGAAAAGAAGAAGTCGGAAATTGTCCAAATGGAGCAAACGCCGACAGAAATCACATATGAGGAGGAAGAATCAGTGAGCAAATACGCCAATACTGAGACTGTCATCTCAGATGAAAAGACGTTTAACGATGTTGACCCTTCACTCCAGTATGACGTGATTCCACTCCCAAGCAACGGTCAGGTCTACAAGAACAAGCTGGCACGTGTCCCAGTGGCATACTTGACGGCTTATGACGAGAACATCATGACATCCCCTAACTTGTACAGGGACGGACTTGTCATTGACATGCTTTTAAAGAATAAAATCGTCAACAACGCAATCAACCCAGATGACCTTGTCAGCGGAGATGCAGATGCAATCATCCTGTTCCTCCGTTCAACGAGCTACGGCACCGATTTCCCAATCAGCGTCAACGACCCAGAGACTGGAGAGCAGATAGACACCACAATAGACCTGTCAACGCTCAAGTACAAGGAATTCAAGCTAGTTTCAGACGAGAACGGACACTTCGACTACCAGACACCAGTCAGAAAGGACAAAATTAAGTTCAGGTACCTCTCAAGGAAACAAGAGAAGCTGCTGCAGAAGCATGCAGAACTCGAAGGAATGGGTGTTAAGGCAAATATGCTTGAACGATGCCGTGAAAACATCAATGCAGCAATCAAAAACGACCAGCTTGTTTCACCGTCAGAAAAGAAGGTCATCACAAGTGCAATGTCAGCCATTACATCATGGTCCAACAAGCTAAAGGAAAAGAGCAAGAACACATTCTATAAGCTTGTGACGACAAATATGACTGCCCAGATAGTTGCAGTCAACGGAAACTATGACAGGGAATACATCAGGAAGTACGTCAACGCAATGCCAGCTGGAGATGCAATGGCCCTCAGGAACTACATAGCAGAGAATAAGCCAGGCATCGACTTTAACATTGAAATAGAACGTCCAGAGAGTCTTGGAGGTGGCTCCTTCAAAACCTTTCTTAACTGGGACGATACTGTTCTCCTCAATTTCTCCTGATATGGAGGAAAACCTTAAAGAAGAACTGTTCGGATGCTTCAAGTATGTCGGCATACCAATCAACATACTAGAGAAAATGCCAGTGAGAGACAGGAAATACTACATCAAGAAGTATAATGAGTATATGGACGCCAAAAATAAAGCAATGTCTGGGGACATATCTAACGACATCACTGGAGGAGCGCTGTCAGAATTTACAGACCAATCACAAGGAATATAAACAGAAAACCACCCAAATACGGGTGGTTTTTTATTTGAGAAACCTCTTGTCAACTATCATAACATCATTATATTTATATTATAAACGGGACTTCACCACGTGAACATACCTACACCATATGAACATAGTTACATATAACATAGAACTGAAGGCAACGGACAGCACACACCAATACTGGACAAGACTCCTCAGTGATACAAGAGATGCCTTTAACACTTGCGCCGAAATGGTTGCAAGCAACAAAACCAGCCTCTCCATTGTCGCAGTTCACAACCTGTGCTATGACAAGTTAAGAACACAATTCCCCAGCCTCCCCTCACAAGCGGTAATCCGTGTGCAGAAAACCGTCCTTGCAGCATTCCGTTCCATTCGTGGAAACAAACACAAAAACGCTAAAGCACCACAGATGAGGCACCTTTCTCTGCAACTGGACAAACGACTGTACTCCAACCTCACAATGGACGGCATATCCCTAGGAAATGGAACACTCCATAAACGTGAACATTGCACGTTTATCCTTTATGACAAAGTACGTGAACTGTTCGAACGTTACGTCCCTAAGGACCCGACCATATTCATCCGTGACAGCAGGTTGTTCCTCGCAGTGCCTTTCGAAATACCATCTATTCCTTGCAAGGATAACACCGCAGTTGGCGTTGACCTTGGTGTGAAACGCTTGTTCGTCACCTCTGAGGGGAACTCCTACGTGGATAAATCCTACCTTAAGGAACGCAGAAAACTACGTTATCTGAAGCGTTGCCTCCAGAGCAAAGGCACAGTTTCCTCAAGGAAACACCTGAGGAAGTTGTCTAGGAAGGAACGAAACATCTCCAAGGCCCAAGTGGAGAAGGCTTGCAACGTGCTGCTTGGCAGCACCTCTGCCAGCATCCTGGTGCTGGAGGACCTGTCCAAGATTAAGTCCAAGACCTCAAAGACCAAAGAAGGTTACAATAGAAAGCGTCACAACAGCATGCTTTCACAAGTCCCGTTTTATATTTTCAAAGAACGTTTGACCCATAAGGCAGCACGTCTTGGTAAAGTCGTGCAAACAGTTTCTCCAGCGTTCACGTCTCAGACGGATAGTCGCAGTGGCAAGCGTGACGGCACCCGTAAGGGTCGTTGCTATTACTGTGCTGACGGCGTTGTCCTTGATGCAGACTGGAATGCTGCGGTCAACATCGCACGTCGTGCGAATCACCCGCTTTCGAGCAGTGATATGCCCTTAAGCGGCAGGGTGCGGTCAATCCCCCAATCGTCAAGAGCCTAATGGCTTTATGGCAAGCCGCTAAGTCTTTAGCTTAGCGGTAGTTGACGATACGTTAAACTTACCACCAATTAATAGAAAACGCCTCAGAGGGCCATTTCTGGCCCAAATATGAGGTTATGTTCAATCAAGTCTATCCTGTGCGTTACGCTTATTGATGTTATTAAACTTTTCAATCATCTCATTGAATGCCTTAAGGCTTTCAGTCTTGATGTTTTCATCTTGCTCTATGTTTTTCATACCTTGCTGATATAATTTTCCAGCACCGACCAGGTTTGCAACTTCTGCGCCAGTGTAGTTAGCTTCTCTCAACATACCCCTATCTATTGATTCCTTAACAGTGTTAATGCCTCTCATACCAATAATCTTTATATTCATTTTATCTATAATATCATTTGCCAGCTTTGCAACAGAATCAAAGCAAAATACAGCATTTTCTGGTGTCATACCCCACATGACAGAGTAGTTAATTGATGTCTTCGGGTCATAGCCATAGAAATTACATACGAGCCATCCAGTTAGCTCAGCTTGCTGCTCTACAAATCCTCTTCCACGTTCCCTACCTTGATAGAATTTGCTGAAATCATTATTCTTCGCCTGAAGATACCTGTGATGAAGCGCTTCATGTGCAAACTCGTGAGTAAGTGTTAAGAGGTAATTATCATTCTTCTTCGCATCCTCAAGCACGTCTATCTGCCCACCCTTTGACACACCAAGTGCACCGTTAAGATTTTTTGTCGTTGACACGTTGACGGTAGAGTCAGCAACAACTTGCAAAAGTGCATATATTTTTTCAGCAACAGCTTCAGTTTCTTTTCCAGAATCATCATACCATGGTAAATTACTAGTATCGCCGTCGCCAACCAAGTCTTCCTTCCCTTCCATCTGCATGGTAAACCTAATGTCATAGAAAGATGATGATAAGAAAAATCCACTATTGTTTTCCTTTTGCCGAATATGATGCCTCAATCTTTCACGTTCACCTGGGGTCATGCTGTCATCGGACTCGATGCCATTTGCCTGCATGAATGCCTTCTTTCCAGCCTTTATCCCTTCCTCCCCAGAATATACACGTGTACCTCCACTTGGAACCCAAAGCCAAATTCCAGGAGAGCCAGGCTTAATAGTGCGGTTCATCTTCTGCCAGTCATCCTTACTCTTAACCATCGTAGACTTTGGGTCTTGAATGCGAGCCATGATTGCATTCTTAAGTGAGAATTGATACCCCTGTGCCCTCTTAAACTTAATAATAGGGGCAATGGCCTTTTTGAATTCCTCGTCATTCATGGTCGTGACAAGCTTCTCCTTGAACGACAGGAGCCTATTCTCGACTTGCTTAGTACTGAACATCACATTTTCTTCAGCCTCAACTTCTGAATCAGTATTCCTGTTTTCAAGTTGCTTGATTAACTCATCGATAATACCAATCACACGAGTCTCGACATCATTACCACCAGCAATTGACTCAAGATATTCAATGGCTGGCTTCACCTTCGTGTCTATCAGTTCCTTGGTTTTATTATCATCCTTTGGCGAACCATGCCACCCCCATGAATCATTATTCGAAATATAATTGGCACCGAATTTTTTCAATTCCTTGCCATATTCCTTCATAACCTCACTATTATCACTAACAATGTAAATAAGCGGTCTGATTCTACCTTTCTTATCCTTGAAAGATTGTACTTTATAACTAAACATTTACATAAAACATTTAGTTATAAATAGTACCTTTCCAAAGGTAAACATAGCTTCCGCAATCATATTATGTTATATATCCAAGTAAAAAAAGAAAATACATGCTATTTATAACAAAAATTAACAGCTAATTAATCTAGATTAAATATTATATCATGGGAGACTTACTTATTAAAATGCCCCTCCAGTACGAGCCATTGAGGAAACACCGATTCCTTCTTAGGTTTCCAAGTGACCTTGGCATTATGGAGTGGTGGGTATCATCGGCAAAGCGTCCTTCAATAACTCAAGAGGCGAAGGAAATACCATTCATCAACACGCAGACTTATGTTGTTGGAAAGTACAAGTGGAGTGCAATTGATGTTACATTAAAAGACCCAATTGGTCCATCAGCTTCTCAGGCTATCATGGAATGGGTGCGTTTGCATTCAGAAAGTGTAACTGGGCGTCAAGGTTACGCTGCTGGCTACAAACGTGACATCGTACTTGAGATGCTTGACCCTACTGGCGTTTGTGTATCAAAGTGGATTCTGAAGAACGCTTTCATAACGTCCGCAAATTTCGGTGACCTTGCTTACAATTCAGATGACCTCAGTGAAATTACGATTAATTTGCAGATGGACTACTGTATCTTATGTTACTAATTGAAATTCAGCACGTCATGCAATGTTAGGCGCCAATCATTGTTTTTGTGCTTGATAAAGCAAAAGCTGCCAGGGCATTTATTGCTCTGGCGGTTCTTTTTTATTGTACAAGTCATCATATGTGTGGTCAAGTCCATAGTGCATCATGGTTCCGCATGCTATGAGGAAGATGGTTATCAGGAAAACGTCATCTTGCTGAATCACATCAAGCTTAAACAGGAAAAAGAAGCCAACCATGACGAAGGCCCAGACGAAAACTATCAATCTCTTAATCGTAGAATTCATAATTTATTTTAGGCGAGGAAACCCACGAATCTTTAGTTCGTGGGAGGAATCGCCTTTTTTATACATTTTTTTAATTATTATATTTGATATTTTTTAATTGACACTATATTTATATACAAAGGGACTTCACTTGATGAAACACGTGCACAACATGAACATCATCACATACAACATAGAACTGCAAGCAACTGATGACACCTGCAACCATTGGGCGCAACTGCTCAGTGACGTAAAGGATGCTTACAATGCTTGCGCCACAATGGTGGCGAATACGAAAGCGAAACTTTCAATCGTCACCGTCCATGACTTGTGCTACGACACCATAAGAAAGCAATTCCCACAACTACCATCACAAGCAGTGATACGTGTGCAGAAATCCGTGCTGGCAGCTTTCCGCTCCATCCGTGGAAACAAACACAAAAACGCTGAAACCCCACAGATGAGGCACCTTTCCCTGCAACTGGACAAACGACTCTACTCTAACCTTTCCCTGAATGGCATTTCCATCGGAAACGGAACACCGCAGAAACGTGAACACTGCACGTTCATCCTTTATGACAAGGTGCGTGAGCTGTTCTCACGTTATGTTCCGAAAGACCCGACAATCCACTTCGTTGACGGAAGGCTGTTCCTTGCAGTGCCATTCGAGGTTCCATCCATGCCTTGCAAGGATGACACCGCCGTTGGCGTAGACCTTGGTGTGAGGCAGCTATTTGTCACGTCGGAAGGCAAGGCCTATACCGACAAAACCTACCTCAAGGAGCGAAGGAAACTGCGTTACCTGAAGCGTTGCCTTCAAAGCAAGGGCACCGTTTCCTCAAGGAAACACCTAAGAAAGGTGTCGAGGAAAGAACACAACCTCTCGAAAGCTCAGACGGAGAAGGCTTGCAACGTTCTCCTTTCTAGCACGTCAGCAAGCATCTTGGTGTTGGAGGACTTGTCCAAAATCAAGCCCAAGACAGCAAAGAGCTCTGCTGGGCATGATAGGAAACGTCACAACAACATGCTTTCACAAGTCCCGTTTTTCTTTTTCAAAGAACGCTTGACCCACAAGGCACCACTCGTCGGAAAGAGAGTGGAAACAGTTTCTCCAGTGTTCACGTCTCAGATTGACAGCCGTAGCGGCAAGCGTGACGGAGACCGTCGTGGTCGTTGTTACTACTGCGCTGACGGCGTTGTCCTTGATGCAGACTGGAATGCTGCGGTCAACATCGCACGTCGTGCGAATCACCCACTTTCGAGCAGTGAACTACCCTTAAGTGGCAGGGTGCGGTCAATCACCCAATCGTCAGAAACCCATTAGGGTTTTGTGGCAAGCCCACAAGTCTTTAGCTTGTGGGTAGTTGACATTATAGCAATAATTTTTGCAAAGATACAGATTTTTTTCATAACTACCAAATTTTCAGGTAGTTATTTCGCTTTTTTTATAAAATTTATCACTGTTTCCTTCATCTCATCGTCAAGATATTTACACAGTGTGACAACTTTTTCAGCATTATCACTTTCGACATCTGACTTGTGTATGTAAATGGTTAGAAGGCCTTTGAGCTTGTCAAAATGCTTCAATATTTTTTTCTCGGTCTTAGAATCGACCATTCCTTTGTCATGGATGAAGGAAATAAGGTCTTCTGGGCTGATTTTCACAGCCTTCACATCTCTATACTCGTTCCTGAGCTTATTCTTAATCTGCCATTCCTCATCGAATGCCGTTGTTTCGAACCATTTAGTCCATTTAACACCTTCACCTGACCAATATTGATATCTCTTTTGCCTTATCTGCATAAAAAACCCCTTCTTTCTTAAAAAAAAGGGGTAATTTATCTTAATTTTCAACTATTTTTCAGCTTAAGGAATGGTCTAACATACGGTGAACCTTCGCCTCTCTTGTTTGTTGGTTGTATTTCGCCGTTATATGGTCTGATTGACCATGCACGTGAGTCATCATATTCGTTTGACGTCCAATAATATACTTGTGGAGAGATTATGCTGCCAATTGTTACTGGTGGTGCCCAGAATTTGTTAGACGCAACACCAGTTATCTTTGCGTCAATCTGTTTCATATTGACAAGCGCATAAGCCATTTCAGCTGCAGACGGCAGATAAGAATCAAAATTGCCTAATTGTGTTTGTCCAGTGTACTGGAAGCTCGCATAGAAACTTGCGTTAAATGCTGCACAGTTCCTGTCCTCATAGCCAATTGACGTCACAATCTCGTTTGTATTCTCATATCCGCCAAAATCAATCAACAATGTGCCAGAACGTCTGAAATTGCTATTGACAGAGTCATTTGCCTTGAACGGTGATGCTATACATCTGTCAGTTGTAGTTGAATTGGTTGTATAGCGTTCCGTGCGCCCATAAACCTGAAGCCCTTCATACAATCCTTGTCCGTCACAGGTTGAAGGACACAGTCCAGAACCTTGTGCATTGTTGTATGTTCCTCCATCAACCGTTTCAATTGAAGATGACAATATCGTTGCGACAGTTGTATAATCAGTTGCCATATATCCAGTGATTGTATCACTCCAACCTCCACGATAAGAAGTATCGGTATAACTACCAAGTTCTCCAACGTTGTGCAGTGACATAATCCTTGCGTGTCCATCTGGGGCATGCTCTGCTGGCACGACACATATACCAACTATCTTTCTGCTGTCAGTAGGCACATTTGGACCATATGTTCCATCATTGAAGACGAAATCATACAGTTCAGGTTCTTCACTACCGCAAGTCTCCTGTGTTATCTTGTATGACACGTGATTGGAAACATCTTGATATGTTTTTGGGTCTGATGTCTCATTCTTTGACACATGAACGGATATCGTTACAGAAGATAATCCAGTTGTAGATGTATCAACCACGCAATCCCCTACTTGAGAATCATAATGTCTTGTATATGTCGTGTATGGTACGCTGCCAGTTATTGATACGTTTTGCTCATCACATGTGACTGTTTTATCAACCCTCTGTGATGTTCCATATTCCCTTACGTCATCGCAGGTTGGAGCTGAGCAGGATGGCTGGATTAGTTCAAAGATAAGATGTGCACCCCCAGAATTTCTTACGGTTGCGTGTATGGTTTCTCTCCTTTCACTTCCGCTTGTGTTCTCAGTGACACTTGTTGAAACTGTAACTGAGCTTAACCCAGGGTAGTCGGTAGTGACGCATTCGCCGTCAACTATCGTCGTGACGTGCTCGATGTATGGTATTTGGCTGGTGACTCTTACAGTTTGTCCCTCACATGTTATCTGTTTAGTTGGATACGGAGGATTATTGTCACTAAAAGTGTATGTGGTATTTCTGCAGTCATTACACGGCAGTTGGACTATTGTGTATGGTATTTTACCATCTAAAGTGCCAGTGTACACTTTTTCCATTGTACCACCTATATTCGTGTCGACTTGTATGTTCCTTGTAATTGACGATGTAACGTCCTGAACTATATGTTTGCAAGAGCAATCAGAGTCTGGGTCATCAACGTACTTGTCAATATGTTCCTTATATGTTCCAGTGACAGTGACGGACTCCTTTTCGCAGGTCACTTCTTGGTAGAATGTTGATGCGGAGACAAGATATGACGTATCTGGAAGGGTGGAACATCCGCCAGCTGGCTTTGTGTTGGTTGGAACCGTAAAATGAGACTGAAGATGACATCCCTTCTCGTCATCGTCAGCCATGACATCAACCTTCTTCCCAGAATATGTCCTAATGAATTGGGTGTCAAAGTTAAACGTAACGCTTGACTCTGTATCACCAGTAGTTGACGTTTCACGTATTTTTGTGCCATCGCACCATAATGTCCATATCATAACTTGTGGCCTTGTTTTTACCAGCAATAGCTTGAACCTTTGCCAGTTATCTTGTATTTTTTGATAAATATTAATAATTTGCAAATTATACAAAAATGGACAAAAAGTACAAAATTCTTTGCATACCGTCTGATAGGGAAGGCGGTGTTGGCAAGTACAGGTCTATCGACCCTCACAAGTACATTCAGGAGCATTACAGCGACGAATTCGATGTTGATATTGTATTCAGCATGCCTCATACGAACCTTGAGGAGTTTTTCAGACAATATGACCTCGTGCAGATTCACAAGCAGTTGGATAAAAAGGGTGAAATCATCAACATGCTTAACTTCCTCGGAATACCAGTTGTGGTTGAGATTGACGACCATTATGACCTCGGAAATGACCACCCAATGTCATTGACTGCAAAGAAGGAACGTTGGCATGAGCCAATCATCTATCACCTCAAAAATGCTTCTTGCGTCACCACAACAACTCCATTGTTCGCCAAGATACTCAAGAAGCATAACAAGAATGTCGTGGTGCTCCCAAACGCAATTGACCCCACTGAGAAACAGTTCATGGTTCCGAAGAACCCGTCAGAAGACGGTAGGCTTCGTGTCGGAATCATCTGTGGTTCCACCCACTTGAATGACCTCAAGCTCATGGACGGAATTGCAAAGCTTGTGGACCCAAATAAGGTTCAGTTCGTACTGTGTGGGTTTGACACAAACGGAACAAGAACCATTTACCACCAAGACACTGGCGAGGTTGAGAGGAGGCCAATCCTTCCAGAGGAATCAGTTTGGTGCGACTATGAGAAGATTTTCACTGACAATTACAGGAACGTCTCTAAGGCTCACTACGATTTCTTGATGAAGTACCAGGCGTACACTGACGACCCGTTCACCAATGAGGCCTACAGGAGGATGTGGACAAGGAAGATTGACACATATGCAACGCATTACGCCAATGTAGATGTTCTCTTGGCGCCATTGAAGGAAAATGACTTCGCATATGTGAAGAGTCAGTTGAAAGTCATTGAGTGTGGTTTCACCAACACTGCATTCATTGGGCAGAATTTCGGTGCATACACGATTGACATTGTTCCTATGATTACAAAGGGAGGAGTCATCAATGAGAACGGAAACGGTCTGCTGGTTGACACAGCGAAGAATCACAAGTTGTGGGCAAAGTATGTCAACAAGCTCGCAAATGACCGTGAGATGCTTCATAAGCTTCAGGTTAACCTCCACGAAACCGTCAAGGACACCTACTCCCTTGCAACTGTAACAGCAAAGAGAGTAGAACTCTATAAAAAGTTAATTAAAGAAAAAAATTAATTAATAAATTATTAAATATATTGGGTTGGAGTAATTAAAACTCCAACCCATATTATTATACTAGTTTAAATTTAAAATATTATATATATTTTTAATTTAATATAATTTTATAATTAATTATATTTTAATAATTTAAATAATATAATATAATTTAAAAAGAAAAATATATAAAAAGAAAAAGTTTTTTGGAAAAAAAGTGATAAAAAATTTGGCTAATTCGAAGAAAATCAGTAACTTTGCACCAGGAAAGCGATGGAATGTCAATTAGTTAGCCTGATAAAGACAGAAGGGGGTGATGCCCTGAGGAAGACAGCTCTGGCAATTGTTCGGTTCTAGACATAATTTCGAGAAGGTACTCGCCAAAAAACCATGTGAAAAATACTTTAATTTTAACTTAAAATTTAGCAGATATGGCAGTTGATAAAGCTTTAAATGCGGTTCGTTTCTTCAAGAAACTAGAATCTATTGGCGTGGATGTTTCCGTGCTTAAGGAGAAATATGGGGAGAAGATTGAGAATGCTACCTTCACGCCAAACGGTGATTTCGGCAATGCTTATGAGGGTTCGTTCCTTGAGATTCTGCTGATGACATTGACTCCATTTGCGGTCAAGATGAACGAGTTGTTCAAAGAAGAAAAGCGTGTTGACAAGGATTCACTAGTGAAGGTGTGCTTGCTTCACCAAATCGGAAAAGCCATCATGATGGTTCCGAATGACAATGAATGGGAGGTTTCAAAGCTCAAGAAAATCTTCAAGTATACTGATGACAACCCTTCAATCAAGACTGGTCTCATGTCAGTGTGGATGTGTCAGGAATGTGGGATTAATCTAACAATGGGTGAAATTGAAGCAATGACAGCCAATGACGTTGACCCGTCTGAGCCAATGTACAGGTATCATTCCTCAACAATGGCTAATATCATAAAGGCAGCTTCTTCTTTCACTTATTGCCAGCTTGAAACAAAATAAAGCGTGGAGGGTGTGAAAGATGACAGCAAGAGAGATTTTTGAATATTTCTGCGGCCTCAACAGGATAAAGCCGTATGTAAGGGATTCCTTCATAAAGGCCAAGGTGGTTGATTGGTCAAAATATGACAAGAATAGACTTAATAGGGTTAGAAGCTATAAAGTATGTGATGATGTGAATAACATGATGACTTATAGTGAATACTTCAATATGCAGTTCTTGGCACATGGGTTTAACGACTTACTATATTACATGACGTCATATACATACTATGGAATGCTTTCCAAGTATCCACGTTTCAAACGTGCTGCAAGAAAATGGAAGTACTTCACAAAGCACAATATTGTACCATCATACTTTGACATAAATGTAGGTGATGTGGTTGAATTAAGAAATAGGTCTATATTAAACCTCAGGGGAAAGGCGTTCACTGTTATTGAGCTTGATTCTGATGCCAGAATTGCTAAACTATTGCCACAAGGCGATAAAAAACGCAACGCTTATTTCTATTATGCTGCAAAATATGATGACATAGCTAAAGTCAACGGAAAAAAAACATTACCGTCTTATTGCATCAAAATTCGTGGAAAAATAATGGAAAAATAAGGCGAATGTTATTAACCATTTGGGTTTCGACCACATAACTGAAGACCAGCAGATTTTTCTGCTGGTTTTTTTATTCTTTTTATTGAAAAAACTTATCATATGCTTTTTTTTTTAATAAAAAGGATATGTCCAAGCCAATAGTTTCTATTATATTCTCTTCCAGGAATGATGGACCAGCTAATGAGGGATTCATCAAACATGTACAGGATACGTGCGGGTATGATGCACACATTTTCCATATACACAATCCAACTGGCGTCGCCCTGACCAAGATTTACAGCGACTTGATGACGAGTGAGAATAACCAGAGCGACATTGACATATTCATACACGATGACATCGAGTTCCTTAAGCCTGGGTGGGGAAAAGAAATCGTCAGACTTTTCAGGGAAAATAAGGAATATGGCATCATAGGTGTCGCTGGCTCGGCTCAATTCGATGAGAATGCGGCCTGGTGGAATTACAAGAAAAAGTACGGTCAAGTGCTTCACAGGAGCAATGGAAAGTCATGGCTGACTGCTTTTTCTCCGTTGCTTGACAAGGACCTGGAAGAAGTGTGCGTGATTGACGGGTTGTTCATTGCTGTCAACAAAAAGAGGGTGAGCAAGGGTTTTGATAAAGAGCTTGAGGGTTTTGATTTCTACGACATTGACTTTTGTCTTGCCAATTACCTTGACGGTAAATGCAAGATTGGCGTGACGACAAACATAAGGCTTGCCCACAATTCAGTAGGCGAACTGAAGGAGTCATGGTACAAGAACAGGGACAAGGTCATAGAAAAGTTTGGCGACAACTTCCCGATAGATGTTGATGGAAAAAAACAAAATGGTCATGAAAAAAAAGATAAGTGAGATGAACTACTCTGAGCTGTACAGCTTACGGTGTGCAGCCAAATCAATACTAGATGACTTATCTGAGATGGCGACAATGTACAATGTTGTGAATGGAAACCAGAACTATGATGAGTTATCTTACGATATGAAGAAAATCATCAATGAGAGGCAAGAGTTTTATGGATACGTCCAGATTGTGAACGAAATAATGAAAACTAAGATAAGAGAAGAGTTCAACCAATAATATGTTTACTAAAATAAAGAGGTTTTTCACAAACTTGTGGTATTCAATGCCATTCGCCATGAAAGCTGGAAATCAAGAGATTTTTGGCGGTTCTGATGGTGGAGGTGTTGGAACATCAATCCAGCAAGAGGTGAATGACCAACGTGTGGCCAAACACCTCCTGAAAGGTGAAGTCACTCAGGAGGTTGAGGAATTGAGGTACAGGACATACAAAGTCGCTGAAGAGTCAGAAAACTACTCTTACATTGGTAATGGAGTTTCAATCAAGAAGGATAAAGGTAAAAAGAAAAACATCCACAAGTTCATACAAGAGAACGAGCTTATGGTTTCTTCAGTTCTTGAGGAGATGCAGAGGGTCGGCTCATACGGCACTGAGAAATACAGACTTGAAATCACGTACTCTGACTATCCAAGATTCAAGATTGAACAGTTTGCCACGCAGGTTGATGTTGACATCAATGACAAGGACGGAAAAATAGAGACGTCATTTCATTTCTCGACAAGGCCAAACCCTTACGACATGAAGTCAAAACCATTCATCACTGAGGTTGAGAAACTTGAATATGTGAAGAATGATGTGGAGATTGAAAGAAATGAGCTTGCAAGTAACATCGAAACGTTATCTTTCGTGACGTTCAAGGCTCATGGTGAAGATAATCTTGTAACTTATTCATTCACTGGCGGCGCTAAGTTCAAGTCGTTCAAGAAGACAAATCTCGACATGATTGTCACCTATTCGTGGGATGAATACACAAGAGTGCCAGCTGACCTATCAGTGAAATATTATTCCAAATCGATGGCTGACAAGTACGATTCCAATGCACCTAAGGAAACTGAGCTTGAGCTTGTTGAAACCAAGAGGAAGAGGTACTGCCAGATGTGTGGAAAAGAAATTAACGTGTACGACGGTGACATACTTGAGTCAATTGGTGACATGGTGTTATGCAATGAGTGCATGGAAAAGGTGAAAACTAATCAAGAAAGCAAAGAATAAAATATCATGAAAGTAATCGGAATTGAAATCAATCACACTTTCAGAAACATCAACAAGCAGTTGTTGAAGTATTATGCCAAAGCGTTTGACCCGTCGATGGACTGGGAGGAGATGGATGACAGGAAGGATGTCTTTGAGGAATACTTGACATTCAATGACAGCCATGACAAGAACAATTTTATCTACATTGACTATCCATATGAGATTTTCGGGTGTGCCAAGCTCGTTGATAAGACACTTAACACGAAATTGAATGAATGGCTGCATGAAATTTCTGAGATAGAGGATGAGGACATTCGTGTGGTCTTATTCTCACAGAATGAAGGTGATTTGGCGATACAGTCAACTTACTTCTTCCTCAGCAAGATTGGATGCAGGGTCAGGGAAATGTTCTTTCCAAGAAACATTGACGAAATTTGGGAGAAGTGTGATGTCGTCATAACAGCCAACAAGAATGTCCTCAACTCCCCAAAGCCAGATGGGAAATCCGTTGTGCTTATCAGAAGGGATTTCAACGAATCTGTTGCCGAAAAGGCTGACCTGGTTTATTTCGAGCTTTCGGAGGTTTTTGAAGATAAGGATTTTTTCTGTAAATGTAATATAACTGAGTTTAAAGGAAACGAAAATGAAGAAGGGTGAATATTATCTTGACCTTGAAGCCATTTGTGACTTCATTAACGGTGATGACTCTGAGAAGGCATCTTCCAGGGAAATAAAAGAAATGTATGTCATCGATGACAAAGGTGAGATGACTCTCGCCAACAAGGACATAAGCGAAAGCCAGATTACTTCTGAGACTGGCAAGAACATCAGGTTCAACTTGTTCAACGAGCTGATGGATGCTGTCAATTTGTACGAAGGTGATGAGGATGACGATTACGGAACCAAGGTTAAGATGAACACACTCTTGACTTATGGATTCCTCAGACCAACTAATGCAAAGAAATAATAATTCCAATGACAGAAAAAGATAAAAAGGTCATACAAAATATTGAGGCCGAGATTGAAAAGATTTCATCAAAGAAGAACAGAATATACTTCTTCGTTATTGACACCAAGGGTGTTCCAAGCGGTAGCCTTGAGTACATATACAGGCTTGCATACATACTTATGGCTGACGGATATGACGTGAGCATGCTGCACACTGAGGATGAATTTGTTGGTGTCAAGGACTGGTTAGACAATTCGTTTGCTGAGCTCCCACATTACAATGTGAATTCTGGTGAGGTCGGAATGTCACCATCTGATATACTCTTTATACCAGAAATATTCGCACAGGTGATGAACCAGACGAAGAAATTCCCATGCAAGAGGATTGCAATACTCCAGAATTATGACTTTGTTGTTGAACAGATGCCATATTCAGCACAATGGGGTGATTTCGGCATCATGGATGCAATTACAAGCACAAACACACAAGGTGAGCTTCTAAATGGTGTGTTCCCTTATGTTAAGGTCACGAAGATTGACCCGTACATTTCGGACATCTACTACCCAACCGAAAATCCGAAGAACATGGTCATTAACATTGTTGCCAAAGACCAGTCTGACATCAAGAGAATCGTAAAGCCATTCTATTGGAAATATCCAGCTTTCAAGTGGGTGTCGTTCAAGGAGTTAAGAGGTTTGCCAGAAACAACCTTTGCCAAGGAGCTTCGTGAAAACCTTGCAACCATCGTATGCGACAATGACGGTTCCATCGTTTATTCTGCGCTTGAAGCGATGAAGAGCGGTTCAATCGTATTCTGCAAGACTCTCAAGAATGACCCAGAATGGACACAAAAGGATGGTAAATACGTTAACGGGTGTATCTGGTATGATGATTTCGACATGCTGCATAAGCAAATTGCAAGCGTTGTCAGGTCATTTACCACAGACAAGCTCCCATCTGTACTGTATGACACTGCAAAGGATGTTGTTAAGGCTTACACGATGAAAAACACTAAGAATCAGATTCTTTCTTACGTAGGTGACGTACTGGAGAAGAGGAAGAACGAAATGGCTGAGCTTTTGGCACAAATTAAGTCTAACGCTGAAAAGAAGTAAAACAAAATGTGTGAGATAGATAATCAATTGCCGTTGATTGGGTTAATCAAAAACTCAAGCGAGCCTTTCACGGAAAATGAGTCGTTCAAGTACACCTATGATGAATACGTCATACGTGAGAATATGCTATGGAACTACAAGTTCTGGGATAAAATAGGGCTAACCAATGGGCTAAGAGGTGAAGTTAAAGACAGATGTTCCTTTGCGTTCGACCAGATGGCCAATTATCTCATGTCAATCACCGATGACTTAGGGTATAATAGACGCTGGAGGGAAACATATGAATCCATCATAATACAGGTTATAAAGATGATTTTCGAGCGTCTTGGCGATGAAGGGAAAGAAGCACTTTACACGTTCGACAAATTCAGGACCTGCGAGGATAATTTCGGAAAGGAACTTTTCTCGATTGTGTACCCTATGGGCGAGATTGAAGACGCTTATCCGTTCGGCTCTTATGGTGTTAACCTTGAAGCTGAGATAGCCAGTATGATTGCTGATACATTCTCATCCGCAATTATAGACGGTGATTTATGTAACGTCAACTATCTCGAAAAGCAAAGCTACATCACACTCATTAAAGCCATTGACACAGTAGATAAACGTGCCAGGAAGGCCATTAAGGAGATTAGCAAGGATGTTTTTCTAAACAACAAATAAAGTAAAAATATGGCAAAGAAAAATAGTAAAATAACTGTTATAGTTCCATTGCACGACTTGAGTGACAAGGGTCTTGAAATGCTGAATAAGGCTATAAGCAGCGTCGATGAGAACGTGAAGATTATCATATCTTGTATTAATGGTACGGATATTGAATCAATCGGTAAGTTTGAAACAAAATGTGATGTGACACTTGTCGCCAAAAGCGAAGGAACGTCGTTCCAGGAACTGGTAAACGCAGCGGTAGAAGCTGTCACCACAGACTGGTTCTCAGTTCTTGAATATGACGACACGTACACAAAAATATGGTATGACAATGCACTTAAGTACATTGATTTCAAGTCCGATGTTAGTGTTCTGATGTTTTTTGAGGATATTTTTGACGTCAACACTGGCAAATATTTAGGAATGGGTAACGAATCCACATGGGCGTCTTCATTCTCCGAGGAGATTGGATATCTGGATAACCAGGCGTTGATGAATTATTTCGATTACTACATGACAGGGTGCCTATTCAAGACAGATGACTGGAAGGAGATTGGCGGATTGAAACCACATATCAAGGTTACATTCTGGTATGAATGGCTTCTGAGGGCAACAAGCCAAGGGAAGAAGATTTTCACAATTCCAAAGATTGGCTATGTGCATCAGATGGGAAGGAGCGGTTCACTTACTGACATTTATCAGCAGACACTTAGTGATAAGGAGGTTCAGTGGTGGTTCGACCTTGCTAAGCGTGATTTCCACTATAAGGGTGAAAAGGACGCTGACTATTACATTTATAAGGAAAAAAACGAAGACGATGACTCAGAATGAGAATCTTGAGATGTTGACCGAGGAGACTGGGGGCACTGAAATTCAGGCCCCCGCTTCTGGCGTCACTAAAACAAGAAGGAAAAGGTCAAAAAGTAATGTTTATTTCGGTGAACGTGAAGAAAAGGCTGTTGTTGATTACATCAACTCAATTGATGTCGTGGAGCGTGAGAGGATTTTCAATGAGATATTAAAGCCAGCCTTCAAAATAATGGTTGAATCAATTATCAGACGTTATTCTCTCATGCCGCCAGATGAAGAGTTCAATGACACTTTCAATGACACCATGTCTTTCCTCATGACCAAGATAAAGTGCTTCGACCCTACAACCAACCATAAGGCATATTCATACTGCGGAACCATATGCAAAAATTACCTTTTGCTTAAGTTGACACAGTATTCTAAAAGGGTTAAAAGGAACGTGTCTTATGACGCACCAGAAGACACTCTTCAGAACACCATTACGGATGAGATAGACAGACCAGACATAGAAAGCTCGGATGAGAGGGATGTTTTCATAGACGACCTGATGGAATGTGCTGCGAAAAAAACAAGGGAGATGAGCATGAGTGCCAAGGAAGGCAATCATGAACTGACCGAAACAGACAGAAAAGTCGGTAGGGCTGTCACATACTTGCTCAAACACTGGAACGAGGTGTTTGAGGACATGGGCAGCAACAAGTTCAACAAAAGTTCAGTCATATTATACATACAAGATATGACAAACTTACCGTCAAGAGACGTTAAAAGGTCCTTAAAACTATACAGTGAAGGGTATTTCAACGCAAAGAACGATTTCTTAAAAAAGTTCTAAAATTTCTATTTATCTTAAAACAATTTTATACTATGGG
>JAEEGL011458923.1_pt1 | contig 44300 bp, 48 predicted proteins | sample 9134231 | NCBI WGS metagenome assembly JAEEGL01 (sample SAMN16246548, study PRJNA631951) | gut metagenome | biome: gut microbiome; feature: rumen; material: fiber-attached | host: Bos | place: Iran: Karaj | collected 2018-10 | reverse complement strand
TGTAGTTTCATTTAATTCTTCTGCATCCATTTCTCCTAAACCTTTCATACGAGAAACATCATATTTAGTATTAGGAGATAATGTAGAAAGATATTGATCTCTTTCTTCTTCATTTAGAACATATTTAATTGTTTTACCATGTTTTATACAAAATAATGGTGGTTGAGCAGCATATACATGTCCAGCTTCAACAATAGGTCTAAAGAATCTATAGAATAATGTTAATAACAATACTCTTATGTGAGATCCATCTACATCAGCATCAGTCATAATAATTATTTTGTTATATCTAAGTTTTGATAAATCAAATTCATCACCAATACCAGTACCAAAAGCAGTAATAATAGTTCTAATTTCTTCATTTGATAAAGCTCTATCAAGTCTTGCTTTCTCAACATTAAGAATTTTTCCTCTTAAAGGTAATATTGCTTGAGTCATTGAATCTCTTCCTTTAATAGCACTACCTCCAGCACTATCACCCTCGACAATGAATATTTCAGAAACAGATGCATCTTTACTCTTGCAATCTGATAGTTTTCCATAGAAATTAGTAATATCTAAATCACCTTTTCTACGAGTTAATTCTCTTGCCTTTTTAGCAGCAACTCTCGCCCTACCAGCAGTCATTGCTTTTTCAACAATAACTCTTGCTTCATCAGGATGTTCTAACAAAAATCTTTCTAATGATTCACTAAAAATCTTATCAGCAATACTTCTTACTTCACTATTTCCAAGTTTAGTCTTAGTTTGACCTTCAAATTGAGGATTTGGATGCTTACAAGAAATAATCATAGTAATTCCTTCTTGAACATCTTCTCCTGTAAGAGAATCATCTTTTTCTTTCAATATATTTTGAGATACAGCATATTTATTAATAACTCTTGTTAATGCTCTTTTAACTCCATCTTCATGAGTTCCACCTTCAGGAGTAATAATATTATTAACAAAAGAATAAATATTTGAATTATAAGTATCATTATATTGAAGAGCAACTTCTATTGAAATATCTTTTTCAAATCCAGATATATCAACAATATTCTCATGAATAGGATTTTTATTCTTATTTAACATTTGAACATATTCAGTTAAACCACCTTCATAACAGAAAGTGTCTTTTCTTTTTTCTATTCTATCGTCATATAATGTTAATCTTAATCCTTTATTTAAAAAAGCTAATTCTTGAACTCTTGTTTTTAATACATCATAATCAAAAACTAATGTTTCAGTAAATATTTGATCATCAGGTTTAAAAGTAACAGTAGTACCAGTTCTATTTTTATCACAAGAATCTATTACTTTTAATGGTTCTTCAACATGACCACCATTGTTATATCTTTGATAATAAACATTTCCATCTCTATATACCTTTACTTCTAACCAATCACTTAATGCATTAACAACACTGGCACCAACTCCATGAAGTCCTCCAGATACTTTGTATCCTCCTCCACCGAACTTTCCTCCAGCATGTAATACAGTATAAACTGTTTCTACAGTACTTTTACCAGTTTTAGGATGAATATCTGTTGGTATTCCACGACCATCATCTTTAACAGTAATACTATTATCTTCATTAATAATTACTTCTATATGAGTACAATATCCTGCTAGAGCTTCATCTATCGCATTATCAACTATTTCCCAAACTAAATGGTGTAGTCCCCTACTACTAGTAGTACCAATATACATACCAGGTCTTTTTCTAACAGCTTCTAATCCCTCTAATACTTGTATTGAGGAAGCATCATAAGAACCTTCTACTCTTTCATTATCCATACAACCTACATCCTTTCTATATTTCCATTATGTACATTATAGATATAACTATCTTTAACATATCTTTTATTTATATTCTTCAAATCAGTAGTAGTTAAAATACTTTGAATATCTAAAGAATTAATAAATTTAAGTAAGTTCTTTCTCTTGTCTAAATCAAACTCACTAAAAATATCATCCAATAATAATACAGGATAAGTATCTGTATAATCTTTAAATATACTAATTTCTGATAATTTAAATGATAAAACCGCTAATTTTTGTTGACCTTGAGAACCAAAAAATTTTAAATCATTTTCATCTAATATAAATGAAAAATCATCTCTATGAGGCCCATATAAAGACATCCCATATTTTAATTCTTTATTATAATTTTTAATTATTATCTTTCTAAGTTTATTTTCAATTTCATCATCACTAAAATTATCTATCTCAATATTAGGTAAATATTGAATTTTTAAATTACCAATATTACTAATTTTTCTATAATTTTTATCTATTTCATTATTAATTTTATTAATGAAATCATTTCTTAATTGATAAATAATAATAGCTTTCTCAATCAGCTTATCAGTAAGAATATCTAAGTATTTTTTATCCCCTATACTATTACCATATAGTACTTTTAAATATTCATTTCTCGTTTTAAGAACTTTATTATATTGATTCAAAGTATTTAAATAAGTTTTAGAAATCTGAGATAATTCAATATTTAACAAATTTCTTCTTATGTTAGGTGATCCTTGTATAATATCTAAATCATTAGGAGTAAATACAATTACATTTAAATTTGATATATAATCAGATATTTTTCTAATCTTAGTACCATTTAAACTTAATTGTTTACTTTCGTCATCTTGACTAAATTCTAATTTAGATATTATTTTATCTTTTTTTATTACTCCCTTAATCTTACATTTTTTCTTGTTAAACATGATAATATTAGGATTAACTCCTACCCTATGAGATTTTGTTAAAGCTAAAATTATGATTGATTCTAGAATATTTGTCTTTCCTTGAGCATTATTTCCAACAAAAATATTCATATTTTCCCCAAAAGTAACATTTAAGTTGGAATAATTTCTAAAATTTATTAGATTTAACTTAGTAATTTTCAAAAATCGTATTAAAAAGACCCATAAAATCACCTATCCCCATCTATAGTATTCCTATACATGCAGTACTATTATACCATAAAATGCCCTAAAAAGCATAAAAAATAGCTAAAAATAGCTATTTTTTATAATTTTTTTCGTTTTCTTAAAATAACATCTAATCTTGAAGCTCTAGATAACTGATTTTCTATACTCCTATATGAACAAGGAACTATTAATTCCCTATCATTATCAAAAGTAATCTTAGTATTAAATGAATCTACTTTATTAATATTCTTTACTCTATTTAAACAAATCCAAGCACAATCTTCTGCTTTAGGAGAAGTAGTGGGAAAAACAATTAAATTAGTAGAATCCTCAATAACAACAGGAATTTTATATTCAGCACCTAATATTTCTTTAGCACTATCTTTTCTTCCTTTATAAGTAGATCCAAAATACTTACAAGAATCTTCCATTATTTTAAAAGGAGACTCTTCTACTATAAACCTTTCATTATCTTCATAAATTAGACTGTTATCATCTTCATTAGGAACTATTGCTAAAGTTCCATTAGAAATTTCATATTTCAAATAAATACCCCCTTAAAAATATGAATTAAAAACAACATTAATGTGTTTTCAAAAAAAGAGTATCATAACTGCTTGGTCGACTTTGGTCGATTTGAGTCGATTAATTAAAATAAAAAAAAAAGACCATAAAGGTCAATTTATTAATAAGTTCTGATAGGTAAAACTAATTGAGTTAAAGTTTCATCTTCATTAGATTTAATCAAAATAGGTTTAATTTCACCAATAAAATGAATATCAACAGATTCTGTTGAAAAACTTTTTAAAGCTTCCATCATGTATTTAGCACTAAATGATATCTTTATATTTTCTTTATTATTCTTTGATATAGGCATTTTTTCTTCTACTTTACCTATTTCAGAAGAAGAACTTCTTAAAATTAAATAATCATCTTTTGTCTCTAAAGTAACAATATTCTTTTCTTTATCACTAGTAAGAATACTAACTCTATCTATAACATCATAGAAGGCATTTAATGAAGTTGAAATAATTAACATCTCTTCTTTTGGTAATAAATTTGATGTATTAGGGAAAGTTCCATTAATTAATCTAGATTGAAATAATAAATTATTATACTTAAATAATACTTTATTACTAAAGATATTAATCTCTACTTTATCTTCACTACTTGAAATTATTTTAGAAAATTCAATTATATTTCTACTAGGAATAACAATATTATAAGTTTCACTAGATTCTTCATCTAATTTTATTACTTTTCTAGCTAATCTATAAGAGTCAGTAGAATTACATTCTAATAAATCCCCTACTATATTAAAGTTAATACCTGTAAGTATAGGTTTATTTTCTTCATTAGAAGTAGCAAAAGCAGTTTGATTAACTATATCAATTAAAGTAGATGCATCAACAATAACTTTATTCTTTGATTCTTCTAAACTAATATTAGGATATTCTTTTTCACTTATACCATTTAAATTATATTCACTATTTTCTGTGGAAATTAATATTTTTAAATCATCTATTACTTCAATATCAATAAACTCATCAGGTAATTTTCTTACTATATCTAATATATATTTACCTTGAATAATAATAGACCCTTCTTTCTCAATAATAAAATCATCACTAGAACTAATACTAGTTTGAATAGTAATATCATTATCACTAGCAGTTAAAGTTAATTTAGTTTTCTTTAAATCAAATTTAATACCAGCTAAAACAGGTATAAGATTCTTAGTAGAAATAGCTTTACTTACTTTATTAAGTGCTTCTAATAATAATTCTCTTTTTATTTTAAATTTCATTTATATTCCTTCTTTCTTTTATATTTATAATAATACTATTAATAGAGTGGAAAAAGTTAATAAAATCATATTTTCTTTTAATTTCAATTATTCTAATAAACATATAATTGTGGATAAAATCATTTTTTTCAGATTTTTTAAACAACTCCAATATCTTTTTTTAACTTTTCTATAATATTTGCTAGATCTTTATTAACTTTTATCTCATTTTCTATTTTTTCTACTGAATGCATTACTGTAGAATGATCTTTTCCTCCAAATTCAATACCTATCTTAGGAAATGATTCATCTGTCATAGTTCTGCATAAATACATAGCAATTTGTCTAGGAAAAGCAATATTAGAACTTCTCTTTTTACTTTTTATATCATCAACAGATATTTGAAAGTATTCAGATACAATTCTTTGTATCCTGTGAATTGAGTTATTCTCCCCCATTCCTTTACTAGTAAAATCTTTTAAAGCATCAATTGCTAGATCTAATGTAATTGGAAGACCTCCCATTATTGCTGAATATGCACCTAATCTATTGATTGCACCTTCTAATTGTCTAACATTGCTACCTATATTAGATGCCATATATTGAATAACATCTTCCTCTATTTCATTAGGAAATTCAGCAGTTTTAATCTTTTTCTTTAGTATTTCTTTTCTAAGTTCTAAATCAGGAGGATAAATATTAACAGTTAATCCCCAACAAAATCTAGTTCTAAGTCTATCTTCTAAATTCTTTAAATCATCTGGTGATCTATCAGAAGATATTATAATTTGTTTGTTATCCTTATGTAATGTATTAAAGGTATTAAAGAATTCATGCTGTGTCTTATTAGACCCTGCTAAGAATTGAATATCATCAATTATTAATACATCTACAGATCTATATTTTTCTCTAAAAAAGTCGATATAATTGAAATTTGTTCCATCCTCATCTTTTTTAGCAATACTAATATAATCATCTTTAAATTGTTCACAGGTAACATATAATACCTTATTATTAGAATTTTCTACTATATAATTACCAATAGCTTGCATTAAATGTGTCTTCCCTAACCCACTATTTCCATATATAAATAAAGGATTGTACATTTTACCAGGATTCTCAGCAACACTAAGTGCAGTAGCATGAGCAAACTTATTACTATTACCTACTACAAAGTTTTCAAAATTTAGATTCTTGTTTAAATTACTATGAAATTCATTATCAACATTATTTGTGGAAATTACTTTTTGCTTTTCTTCTTCTACTTTTAATTCTTCTTCTAATAAAAATTCAATTTCATATGTACTTCCAGTAATATCAAATAATCTATCTTGTATTAGATCATAATAGTTCTCTTGAAGATGTCTTTTGTGTATAGGCATTGGAACTATAACAAAAGCTTTATCATCAACTATTTTATTAAGTTTTGTCTCACTAAACCAAGTATCGTAGGATAAAGATGATAGTTCATCTTTAATACTAGATAAGAAATTTGACCATAAAATATCTGTATTCAAGTTACCATCTCCCCCACAAAGATTTAATATTGATTTTACTATAACATAAAAGTGAATAAAAAAAACAAAAAAATATCAACTTTTTTTATTCACAGGATATTAACAATTTTATCAACAAATAAATGTATTGATATTATTAAATAAAACAAAGTTTTGCACATTTTCCACAAATTTTTTAATAACAGCCTAAAAAAAGTTATAAACAATACTGTGGAAACAGTTAAAATTAAATATAGAATTGACAAAATAACTATTTTATTATTATAATAATGGAGATTTGTAACTGGAGGTGGAAAGAATGAAAAGAACATATCAACCAAATAATCGTAAAAAAGCTAAAAAATTAGGTTTTTTTGCACGTAAAAAAACAAATATATTAAATCGTCGTCGTCGTAAAGGTCGTAAAAGACTTTGCAAATAAAATACTACTGTCTCAACAGTGGTTTTTTACTCTTAAAAAAGAATTAAGGTGGATCTTATGAAAAAATTATATGTAGTTAAGCATCAACAAGATTTTGATAGAATTATAAAGTTAAATAATAAAAAGGTTTCTCCTTATTTTATTATTTATTCTGAAGATAATGATAAAAAATATGATTGTTATGGAATATCTGTTAGTAAAAAAATAGGAAATGCAGTATATAGAAACAAAATGAAAAGAAGAATAAGAAATATAATTGATGATTATAAAAAAGACTATAATAATCAGAAAAATTATATTATAATATTAAGAAGAAAAGGAAAAGATAGTTCATACAATACATTAAAGGATGATTTCTTTAATATAATGACTAGATAGAAAGGTACATATATGAATAAAAAAAAGAATAAGATAAAGATAATAATTATATTACTATTATTAATACTAACAACAGGTTGTACAAAAAGTTTAGTGGATGAAAATAAAAAAGCAGTAAAAAATCCAAATACAGGACAAACCTTAACAGAAAATATACTATGTCAGCCAACTGACAAAGAAACAATTAAGGCATATGAAAAGGCCGGAGTAAAGATAAATAAATTACCAAAATGTGAGGATTTAAAAATTAATTCTGGCGGATATGATGGATTATGGAGTAGTTTAATAGTTAAACCATTATCATGGACATTAATAAAAATAGGTGGATTTGTAAATAGTTATGCAATATCCTTAATTATATTAACTTTAATAATTAGACTAATAATTTTCCCATTAACACTTAATATGGCAAAACAATCAGAGATAATGAAAGAAATGCAACCAAAGATGAAAAAAATTCAAAAGAAATATGCAGGAAAAGATGATCAAGAATCTATGATGAAAATGCAACAAGAAACAATGATGCTATATAAAGAATTCCATGTTAATCCTGCTTTAGGATGTATATTTTCATTTTTACAATTACCATTATTATTAGGATTCTTTGAAGCAGTACAAAGAACACCTGCAATATTTGAAGCTAATTTCTTAGGATTACAATTAGGAACAACAATTAATGTTGGTATAAAAACACCTTTATTTTATGCATACTTAATATTACTGATATTAATAGCTGGATCAACATTCTTATCATTTAAGATGAATCAAGCAGATATGGCAGCACCAGCAGGAGCTTCAGAAGCAATGCCAAGTATGAAAATGATGCCATATATGATGTCAATAATGATAATTGTAATGGGAATATTTATGCCATCAGGATTATGTATATATTGGGTAACATCAAATTTATTCACTATTATTCAAAATCTAGCAGTTAAAAGGAGAAAGAAAAATGGAAAAGCATAAATTTACAGGAAAAACTAAAGAAGAAGCAATTCAACAAGCTGTAGAAAATCTACAAGAATTAGAAGAAAACTTGATAATTTTAGATGGTGAAGAACAAAAAGGTGGTTTATTCAAAAGTAAGAAAGTAGAAATAATTGCTATAGAAAAAAGAGAAGTAACAAAATATATTAAAGAATTCTTAATAGAATTATTAAAGAAGTTAGGATTTAAAGCAAATGTAGAAGTAAAAACAAAAGAAGGAACACCAAACTATACAATCTATTCTGATAATGATTCTTTATTAATAGGAAAGAATGGTAAAAATTTAAATGCTTTATCATTAATAGTAAAAGAAAACTTACAAAAAGAAATAAAAGAAAACTATAGATTCATAATAGATGTTAGCGATTATAAAGAAAAAAATGATCAAAGATTAGTACGTTTAGCAAAGAAAATAGCAAGAGAAGTTAAATTTTCAAAAATAGCTGCTAAACTAGATCCAATGAATTCTTATGAAAGAAGAATAATTCATAATACATTAACAAATAATAAATATGTTATTACTGAAAGTGAAGGCGAAGAACCAAATAGAGCAGTAGTAATAAAACCAAGAGAAGATTAGAGGTTTAAATATGGAATCATGGGAAGATTTAATAAAAACATTACCATCTGATGAAACATTAGAACAAAAAGAAAAAAATGGAGAACTAGAAGAGATAGATAAAAGATTAGCAGAACTTCAAGCAAAAACAGAAAAAATGAAAGAAGAAATTGCTGAAAGAGAAGAAATATATAATATGTTAAATAATGGTAATTCTACTCAACAAGAACAAACAACAAAAAAAACAAAATAAAAAGAGAGATCTCTCTTTTTTTTTACTTTTCACTATTTACACTAAATTAATATATTATTACTAATAAAAAAAACATAAATGATAAAATTATAATAACATGGGGTATTATACATAAAAATATTTAGATATTTTTATAAATATGCTATAATATTCCAGGAAAAAGGAGAAAAACTATGAATGACACAATAGTAGCTATTTCAACAGCTTTAGGAGTAGGAGCAATATCAATAGTTAGATTATCTGGAAAAGATGCTATTTCTATAGTAAATAATTGTTTTAATGGAAAAGATCTAACTAAAGTTAAAACACATACTATTAATTATGGTTTTATAAAAGATAATGATGAAGTAATAGATGAAGTATTAGTCTCAATTATGAGAGCTCCTAAAACATATACTACTGAAGATATTGTTGAAATTAATTGTCATGGTGGTATTATTGCAACTAATCGTATATTAGAAACAATGTTAAATAATGGTGCTAGATTAGCAGAACCAGGAGAATTTACTAAAAGAGCATTTTTAAATGGAAGAATAAATTTAGTAGAATCAGAATCAGTAATGGATCTAATAGAATCAAAAACTAATGATGCAAGACGACTTGCAATATCAACAATACAAGGAAATATAACAAAATTAATAAGAGAATATAGATCAACATTAAAAGATTTATTATCTCAAATAGAAGTAAATATAGATTATCCAGAATACTATGATATAGAAGTAGTAACTAAAGATAATATTAAAAATAGTATAGAAGTACTAAAAAAAGACTTAGATAAACTTATTAAAGAATCTAATAATGTAATGCCTATGAAACAAGGAATAAAAACAGTAATATTAGGAAAACCAAATGTAGGAAAAAGTTCTATCTTAAATAAACTTCTTAATGAAGATAAAGCAATAGTAACAAACATTGCTGGAACAACAAGAGATATAGTAGAAGGCGAAATTAATCTAGATGGAATTTTAATGAATATTATTGATACAGCAGGAATAAGAAGTACAAATGATGTAGTAGAAAGTATAGGAGTAGAGAAATCTTTATCTCTTATAAAAGATGCAGATTTAGTAATTGTAGTTTTAAATAATAATGAAAAATTATCTAAAGATGATAAAGAAATATTAGAAAAGACAAAGAATAAAGAAAGAATAATTGTAATAAATAAAGTAGATTTAGATTCAAAAATAGATTTACCTAAAGATATTGAAAACGTTGTTTATACTTCAACAATTAAAGAAGAAGGAATAAATGAACTAAAAGATAAAATTAAAGAACTATTTAATATAGAAAAGATTAAATCAAAAGATTATACATACTTATCAAATACAAGACAAATATCTCTTGCTAAAAAAGCATTAAAAGAAATAAAACAAGCAGAAACAGCTCTTAATAAAAATATGCCAGTAGATATAATTGAAATTGATTTAAATGAATGTTTTAATACATTAGGAGAAATAATTGGAGAAACATATTCAGAAGAAATAATAGATAATTTATTTAAAAACTTTTGTGTAGGAAAGTAGGTGATATATATGGATTATGACATTATAGTAGTAGGTGGAGGACATGCTGGATGTGAAGCTGCCTTAGCTTCAGCAAGATTAAATAATAAAACATTATTAATAACAGGAAATATTAATAATATAGCAGATATGCCATGTAACCCTTCAATCGGAGGACCAGCTAAAGGAATAGTTGTAAGAGAAATAGATGCTTTAGGTGGAGAAATGGCAAAAAATTCTGATAAAGCATGTATTCAAATAAAAATGTTAAATACAAAAAAAGGACCAGCTGTACAAGCACTACGCGCTCAAGAAGATAAAAATATATATCCAAAAGAAATGTTAAAAACTCTAAAAGAAACAAATAATTTAGAAATAAAAGAATCTTTAGTAGAAGACTTAATAGTAAAAGATAATAAAATAGGTGGAGTAGTATTAGAAGATGGAAATAAAATAACATCTAAAGCAGTAATTCTAACTACAGGAACTTATCTAAAAGCAGATATATTAACAGGATCAAATAGAACACCAGGAGGACCACATGGAGAAAGAAGATCAAACTCTCTTTCAGATAAATTAAAAGAATATGGATTTACTATATTAAGATTAAAAACAGGAACTCCTCAACGTATAGATAAAAATACAATAGATTATAGTAAAACATCTATAGAAGAAGGAGATAAAAAAGAATATACTTTCTCATTTAGTAATAAAGCATATTATGATGTTAATAACCAAGTTCCATGCCACTTAATATATACAACAGAAAAGACTCATGAAATAATAAAAGAGCATTTGAATGAATCAAGTATGTATGGTGGTTATGTAAATGGAGTAGGACCAAGATATTGTCCTTCTATTGAAGATAAAGTAGTAAGGTTTTCTGATAAAGAAAGACATCAATTATTCTTAGAACCAGAAAGTTTAGTAGAAGATGATCCTGAATATGGAAATAGTATTTATATACAAGGCTTTTCAACAAGTATGCCATATGAAGTACAAGAAGAAATGGTTCACTCACTTCCAGGTTTAGAAAACGCAAAAATATTAAAATATGCTTATGCTATAGAATATGATGCAATAGATTCATTACAATTAAATCAATCATTAGAAACAAAAGTAATAGAAAACTTATTCACAGCAGGCCAAATAAATGGAACAAGTGGTTATGAAGAAGCAGCAGGACAAGGTCTAATAGCAGGAATAAATGCATCAAGAAAAATAAATAATTTAGAACCATTAGTTTTAAAAAGAAATGAAGCATATATAGGAGTATTAATAGATGATTTAGTAACAAAAGGAATAAAAGATCCATATAGATTACTAACAAGTAGAGCAGAATATAGATTATTATTAAGAAATGATAATGCTGATATTAGATTAAAAGATTATGGTCATGAAGTAGGATTAATCAGTGATGATGATTATTCAAAATATAAAGAAAAAATTTCAAATATAGAAAAATTAACTAATGAACTAAAAGAAAAAAGAATAACTCCAAAAAAAGAGGTATTAGATTTTTTAGATAAATTAGGAACAACACCTCTAAAAGAAGGAATTAGTCTATATGAGTTATTAAAAAGACCAGAAATAAAAATAGAGGACTTAAAAGAATATATAAATCTAGATTATGATAAAGAAGTTCTAGAAGAAATAGAAATAGAATGTAAGTATGAAGGTTATATAAAGAAAGCTACAAAAGAAGCAGAAAAAATGTTATCTTTAGAAGAAAAACAAATTCCAAAAGATATAGATTATAATAAAGTATCTAACCTAGCTAGTGAAGCTAGAGAAAAACTAATAAAGGTAATGCCAACTACATTAGGACAAGCATCACGTATAAGTGGAGTAAATCCAGCAGATATTTCAATATTAATGGTATATCTAAGGAGAAAGTATAATGAACAATAATGAATTTATAGAAAAGATAAAAAGTTTAGGAATTAATCCAACAGACAAACAACTAGCTGATCTTGAAACATATTATGATATGTTAATAGAATGGAATAATAAAATAAATTTAACTAGAATTATAGATAAAGAAGATGCATATCTAAAACATTTTTATGACTCATTAACTGTTGTAAGAATACAAAATTTAGAAGAAGTAAACACTATTTGTGATGTTGGAACAGGAGCAGGCATACCTGGAATAATCTTAAAAATATTCTATCCACATCTAAAATTAACATTAATAGATTCCAAAGAGAAAAAACTAAAGTTTATTGATGAAGTAATTAAAAGATTAGATTTAAAAGATACAAAGACAGTTCATACTAGAGCAGAAGAATATAAAGAAAAATACGATTTAGTAGTATCACGTGCAGTAGCTAATATAGAAACTTTATTAAAATACACAATGCACTTACTAAATAAAGATGGAAAGTTAATAGCTATGAAAGGTGATATAGATAAAGAATTAACAAAAGATGTGGAAAAAAACATTCAAAAGAAATATAACATAATAAAAATAGATAAATTTTATCTAAAAGATGATATAAAAAGAAGTTTAATCATAATAAAAAACAAATAATTAAACTTCTTTTATTTTGAATTAAAAGTTGAAAGAATGAAAAAAATATAATATAATGATAATATAGTATAAAAGAATAGAGGGAAAGCTATGAACAATGAGAGTAATAATAAAGAAATATTACAACTTAACTTAGATGACATAATTCCTAACAGATTTCAACCTAGAGAAGTATTTGACGAACAAGAATTAAAAGAATTAGCTTTATCTATTAAAGAACATGGTGTAATTCAACCAATTATAGTTCGTAGTGTTAATGGAAAATATGAAATCATTGCTGGAGAAAGAAGATATAAAGCATCAGCTTTAGCAGGAAAGACAACAATACCAGCAATAGTAAATAATTTAGATGATAAAGAAGCTTCAAAAGTAGCTTTATTAGAAAATCTACAAAGAAAGAACTTAAATCCTATAGAAGAGGCTAGAACATTTCAAAAGATTCTTGAATTGGATGAGATGACACAAGAAGAACTTGCTAAAACGATGGGAAAGAGTCAATCAGCTGTAGCTAACAAACTAAGATTGCTACAATTACCTGATACTATTCAAGATGCTATATTAAAAAAGCAAATTCCTGAACATCATGCAAGGCTTCTATTAAAAGTAGAAGATCCAAAAAAACAAAAAGAATTATTCAAGCAAATTGTTACTGAAAAATTAAGTGTAAAAGAAGTAGATAGGAGAATAAAAGAAATGTATCCTGATTCTAAAGAGAAAGAAGATGTATCTAATATTAATACATACTTAAATAATGCTCCATTAAATCCAACAATGAAAATTGAAAGACCTGAAGATAATTATGGAAAAATTAAAATTCTTGATACTGATGAAGAAGATGATGGTGACGGAGATGAAACACCAAAATTCTTAAACTATGGCGAAGTTAAAGATGATGACGATGATGATGTAAAAGATGTAGTTGGTGGACAAAACTTCTTACAACCAACATTACCTGTTGATATAAATAAGATTAGAGATAATGCTACTGACATAAATACAGTAGTTAACGATGCTAACGGATCATCATTAGATAATTTCTTAAATATTAATAATGCAAAGCCAACAATACCATCAATTGAAAATAATGAATTTGGAAATAAATCTAAATTCTTAACACCAGCTGAAGCAATTGTAAAAACATCAGAACAAAATGATATTCCTGATAGAAAAATAGAAGATTATTTCAAAAGCAATGATTTATCAAATATAAATTTACCTAATGAAATAAATACTACAAGCAAAGCAGATACTTCAATTCAAGAAGTTGTTGCTAGCATGAAGCAAGAAGAACACGATATGACTATTACTGAAGCTAAGAATGAAATTAGAGAATTAGTAGAAAGATTAAAACTAAAAGGTATAAGTATATCATGTGATGAAATGGACTTCGAAAAAGCAACACAATTTATGATTAAGATAGATAAAGAATAGTAGAAAATTATTTCTACTTTTTTTTCTAAAAGCATTTCAAAAAGAAGTTATATTTGATACAATAAACTAGTAATATTAAGAAAAGGGTGATTAGATGGGAAAGGTTATTTCTTTAGTAAATCAAAAGGGTGGAGTAGGAAAGACTACTACAAGTATAAATCTTTCTGCATCATTAGCTGTTCTAGGTAAAAAAGTATTATTAATAGATTTAGATCCACAAGGAAATACAACTACAGGAGTAGGTATTAATAAAGGAGATATAGAAAAAAGTATATATGATGTTTTAGTAGGAGAAAGCACAATAGATGATGCTATGATTAAAACTAAATATAAAGACTTATATGTAATTCCAGCAACAATTAATTTAGCAGGATTAGATATAGAATTAGTTGAAAAAAGTAAAACAGAAGAAAATTTCTCTAAAGGAGAACAACTAAAAAAAAGTCTAGAGCCTATCAAGGATAACTATGACTTTATAATAATAGATTGCCCTCCATCTTTAGGAGTAATTACAACTAATGCATTAACTGCTTCTAATTCAGTTATAATACCTGTACAATGTGAATTCTTTGCTTTAGAGGGAATTACACAATTACTAAGAACAATAATGTTAGCACAAAAAAATTTAAATCCTACATTAAATATAGAAGGAGTATTATTAACTATGCTAGATTCAAGAACAAATCTAGGTTTTGAAGTAGTTGAAGAAATTAGAAAATTCTTTAAAGAAAAAGTATATAATACAATAATTCCAAGATTAGTAAGATTAACAGAGGCTCCATCACATGGAGAACCAATTATTGCTTATGATCCAAAAAGTAGAGGATCTGAAGCTTATTTAAATTTAGCAAAGGAAGTGATTGCTAGAAATGGAAAATGATAGTAAAAGAAGAGCGTTAGGTAGAGGTTTAGAAGAACTATTTAACAACGAACCATTAGATTATGGAAAGGTTGAAGAAAAAATTCTAAATGAAGCTACAAAAGACTCTATCCAAAATATTAAATTAGATGAATTAAGATCGAATCCTTATCAGCCAAGAAAAACATTTGATGAGGAAGCATTACAAGAATTATCTGATTCAATTAAAGAGCATGGAGTATTTCAACCAATTATAGTAAAAAAAGGTATTAAAGGATATGAAATAATTGCCGGAGAACGTAGAGTAAAAGCTTCAATTATGGCAGGATTAAAAGAAATTCCTGCAATAGTAAGAGATTTCAATGATCAAGAAATGATGGAAATTGCTTTACTAGAAAATCTACAAAGAGAAAACCTTACAGCTATAGAAGAAGCTAATGCATATAAAAAATTACAAGAAAACTTAAATATAACACAAGAAGAATTAGCTAAAAGATTAGGTAAGAGTAGATCTCATATAACAAATATGTTAGGTTTATTATCTTTACCAGATGATATTCAAAAAGATGTTCAAGAAAAAAATATATCTATGGCTCATGCTAGAGTACTAAGTAAATTAGAGAATAAAGAACAACAAGAAAATCTAGTAAAGAAAATCAAAGATGAAAAAATTAGTGTTCACGAGCTAGAAAATATGACATCAAATGAAAAATATGAAAGAAAGAATAAAATTAACAAAACAACAAAAAAGAATAATGAATATCAATTTATAGAAAATGAATTATGTGAAAAATTAGGAACAAAAGTAAAAATAAAGAAGAATAAAATAGAAATTAGTTTTGTTAATTCTAATGATTTAAATAGATTATTAGAAATTATGAATTTGGAAAGTGATAATTAATGGTAAAAATTATTGATAGTATAAATTTCATAGCATTAATAAAATCCCTAGTATATATAATAGTTGCAATAATAGTTTATGAAATAATAAGAAAAATAGTAATTAAATCTTTAAATAGAAATAAAAAAAGACTAAATAATGTACATTTTCAAAGAGTTAAGACTATTCAAAATTTAATATTGAGTATAGTTAAATATACTATAATTATTATTACTATTGTAACAATTTTATCAGTATGGGGATTTAATGTTACTACACTAGTAGCTGGATTAGGTTTAGGAACGGCTATTATTGGATTGGCTTTCCAAGATTTAGCAAAAGATATTATTGCTGGATTTGCTATAATAACAGAAGGACAATATGAAGTAGGAGATACTATTGAAATAGATAAATTTATGGGAGAAGTAACTTCTATAAGTTTAAAAACAACAGAAATAACAAACTTCAAAGGAGCTAAATATATTGTATCTAATCGTTATATGGATAAAGTAATCAATTATTCAGATAATCCTTTATTAGCAATAGTAGATATATCAACTCCATATGAAGAAAAAACTGATAAGACTGAAAAAGTATTAAAGGATATGATAGAAGAAATCAAGGATGAAGTTCCTAATGCAGAAGGAGAATTATTACTATGGGGAATTCAATCATTATCAGATTCTGCAGTAGTATATAGAATTTCTGTACCAACAAAATCAATGAAACATTTTGAAACAGAAAGATATTTAAGAAAACAAATTAAAGATCATTTAGATAAAGCTGGAATATCTATTCCCTATAATCAAATTGAGGTGCATCATGGAAAATAAAGAATTAAATTATGAATTAGGCACAAAAGTAATAATGAAAAAACAACATCCTTGTGGAACTAATTTATGGGAAATTGTTAGATTAGGTGCCGATATTAAAATAAAATGTATTAACTGTGGAAGAGTAATAATGCTTCCTAGAATAGAATTTAATAAAAAATTAAAAAGAATAGTTAAGGAGGAAAATGAATGAATGAGAAAAAGAAAAGAAAATTAAAGAAATTCTATTTTCATCCAATAACAACATACTTATTCTTAACAATTATATTAATAGTATTAAGTCAAATATTATCAGCATTTCAAATGCAGGCTACATATAATACTATTAATGAAAATACTAATACTCTAGACCCAATCTTAATAGCAGTAGAAGGTTTATTTAATTTTAAAGAGATAAAGTATATCCTAAGTAATTCATTAACTAACTACTTAAGTTTCTCACCTTTAGGAACATTATTAATCTCTTTAATAGGTTTATCTATAGCTGAAGGATCAGGACTTATAGAAGTATTTTCAAAAAGATATCTTAAAAAGATACCAAACTGGGTATTAACATTACTAGTATTATTTGCTGGAATTTCATCTTCATTAATAAATGAGGTAGGATATTCAATATTAATTCCTATGTTTGCTTTAATATATTTCATAAATGGAAGAAACCCTATATTAGGTATAGTAACTTCATTTTGTGGAATAGCATTTGGTTATGGGGTATCAATATTCGTTGGCTCTCTAGATATAAGTTTGCTAGATTATACTACAGCAGCAGCACACTTAATAGATGATGCACATCATGTAGCTTTATCATCAAACTTAGTATTTATAGTCGTTGCTTCAATAATAACTTCAATTATAGGAACGATTGTAATAGAAAAGATAATAGCTCCGAAAATTGGACATTATAAAAAAGAAGAAGAGTTTGCTAAAACAGAACAATATAGAGTTATTAATCTAGAAGAAGAAGAACAAAAGAAAATAGAAAGAGAAAGAAATGAAAAAAGAGGTTTAAGATTTGCTCTTATAGTTTCAATAGTTCTTTTATTAATTTATATTTATTCATTAATACCAGGACTACCATCATCAGGATTCTTACTAGATAATGATGCAACAACATATGTAGATCAATTATTTGGAGAAAACGCATATTTCCAAGACAGTTTTACTGTAATGGTATCATTATTCTTTATGATTACAGGTCTAGCATATGGTATAGGAGCAAGAGCATTCAAAAATGATAAAGAATTAATAGAAGAAGCAAGTGAAAAGTTTAAGAACATAGGAAGTATACTATTATTAATGTTCTTTGTAAGTCAATTTATTAATGTTTATAAACAAACTAATATAGGACCAATTATTACAACATGGATAACAAGTTTATTAGAATCAATGAATTTAAGTGGTGTAACTCTAGTTATAGTATCATTAGTATTAGTAGCAATATCTAATTTATTCTTAACTAGTCCTTCACAAAAATGGATGATAATTTCACCTGTATTAGTTCCAAAATTTATGCAAGCAAATATTTCACCAGAGTTTGCTCAAGTTGTAATGAGAGCAGGAATTTCAATGACAAATGGAATTACACCTTTATTAGCAAGTTTTGTTATATATATAGGATTCTTAAATATATATAACTTAAATAAGAAGAAACCATATACAATAGGTTCTTCAATAAAATTAATAAGACCATATTTCTTAATAATGTCTCTAACATGGATATTATTAATAGTAGGATGGTACATTTTAGGAATACCTTTAGGAAAAGGTGCATTACCAACATTATAAAAGTTCTAATTATTAGAACTTTTTTATTGTAATATGATATAATAAAGCAAGAAATGAGGGATATAAATGAGTTTAACAGCCGGAATAGTAGGATTACCTAATGTAGGTAAATCAACTTTATTTAATGCAATAACTAATCAAAAAATACTAGCAGAAAACTATCCATTTGCAACAATAGAACCAAATGTAGGAGTAGTAACTGTACATGATGATAGAATGGATAAACTAAGAGATATGTATAATCCAAAGAAGTTTATTCCTACGGCATATGAATTTACTGATATAGCTGGATTAGTAAAAGGAGCATCTAAAGGAGAAGGATTAGGTAATAAATTCTTATCACATATTAGAGAAACAGATGCTATTGTAGAAGTAGTAAGATGTTTTGAAAACGGAAAAATAATCCATGTTGAAGGAAACATTGATCCAATAAGAGATATAGAAACAATAAATTTAGAATTAACTATAGCAGACCTAGATATAGTTAATAATAGATTAGAAAAAGTAGGAAAAAAAGCAAGAACTACAAAAGATAAGAATGATTTATTAGAACTAAATGCTCTAGAAAAAGCAAAAGAAAATCTAGAAAAAGGAATATCTTTAAGATCAGTAGATTTTACTGATGAAGAATTATCAGCAATAAAATCATTTAGTTTTCTAACTCTAAAACCAATTATTTATCTAGCAAATATTGAAGAAGATGAATTAGGTAAAGATGATAACGAATACGTAAAAACAGTAAAAGAATATGCAGAAAAAGAAAATTCTCAAGTAGTTAAACTATGTGCAAAAGTAGAAGAAGATTTATCAGAATTAGATGATGAAGACAAAAAAGAAATGCTAGAAGCATTAGGAATAGAAGAATCAGGATTAGAAAAATTAGTTCAAGCAACATATAAAATATTAGGATTAAGAACATTCTTCACAGTAGGACCAGATGAAGTAAGAGCATGGACATTCAAAGAAGGAATGAATGCTAAAAAATGTGCTGGAATAATTCATACTGATTTTGAAAAAGGATTCATAAAAGCAGAAGTAATGTCATATGAAGATTTAATAAAATATGGTGATGAGCTAAAAGTAAAAGAAGCAGGTAGACTTAGATTAGAAGGAAAGGACTATCTAATGCAAGATGGAGACATCTGTCATTTTAGATTTAATGTTTAATGGAAAGTAAAATTATAATATTTGAATCTGGAAAAGATATAGGAATAATGTCTACTGCACCTAAATTTTATGAAGAAAACACTCCAGAAGATGTTAGAAAAGAAGTTTTTCATCAAAATAGAATAAAGTTAGGAAACAAGTATAACTTCGATGGAAATCACATTTTTCACGCAAATCAAAAGAGTGCAACAAATAAATTAGATTATCCAGATGGACATTATATATTGTTAAACGATAAATTTATGGATAAAGATGATTATTATACTGAAAATTTAGAAGCAGATATATTGATACTTCCATCAATATATAAAGGTGTAGGTATAGGTAATCCTCAAGCAGACTGTCCTATATTAATAGTAGAAGATAGAAATAAAGGATATACTGCACTATCACATTGTGGGGCACCATACATTGATAGATTATTACCAATAGATACAATAAAAGCACTAGAAAAAGAAGTAAATAGTAATCTAGATGATCTATATATCTATATAGGTAGTTCAATAAAAAAAGAATCATATATATATGATAAATATCCATCATGGGCAACAAACGAAGACGTGTGGAAAGACTATATTACAAAGGAAGATGACGGATATCATATAGATTTAACAGGAGCAATCCTAAAACAATTAAGAGATTATGGTATAAAAAATATTAATATGAATGATATAGATGTTGCTAAAGACGATAGATATTATTCTCATTCAGAATTTAGTAAAGGAAATCTATCAAAGAAGGGACAAAATTTTGTAGGTTTCTTCTACAAATAACTAGACAAACAAAAATAACTTTGCTATAATACATGCGAGTATTTAAAATACTCCTTGCTATAAAATATATAGCCAATAGACCAAAAGGAGGTGTAGTCATGAATAAATATGAAATAACTTTTATTGTTAGACCTGATATGGAAGAAGCTGAAGTTACTAAGACTGCAGATGCATTAAAGGAAGTATTAGTAAATGATAAAGCTAATATCACTACAGAAAAAGCACAAGGTCAAAAAGAATTAGCTTATGAAATCAAGAAATTTAATACAGGTTACTATTTCTATTATGAAATAGAAGCTAATAAAGAAACAATTGAAGAATTTGATCGTGTTGCAAGATTAAATGAGAATTTACTTCGTCATTTAATAATTAGAGTAGAAGATTAATAAAAAAGAGGTATAGTATGAATAAAGTAGTTTTAATAGGAAGATTAACAAGAGACCCAGAATTAAGATACACTTCTGGAAACGCAGCTGTTTGTAATTTCACAATAGCTGTTGATAGACCATTTAATTCAAACACACAAGAAAGAGGAACGGATTTTATTCCAATAGTTGTTTGGAATAAACAAGCTGAAAATGTTAAAAATTACTTAGCTAAAGGTTCACAAGTTGCTGTAGAAGGAAGAATTCAAGTAAGAAATTATGATGATAATAATGGACAAAAAAGATACGTTACAGAAGTTATAGCAAATTCAGTTGAATTCATGGGTAGTAAAAATTCTAATAATGGTTCATCTATGCCATCAGGAGAAACAAGTTCATCATCAGAACCAACTCCTTATGATTTTAAGGATGAGGCTCCACAAAGCACAGATGTAGATTCAAATCCATTTGCTGACTTTGGACAAAATATTGAAATTAGCGATGATGAATTACCATTCTAACTAAAAAAGGAGGATAGTCATGGCAGAATTTAATAGAAGAAGAAAAAAAGTATGTCAATTATGTGCTGGTAAAACAGTTGATTATAAAGATCCAGAAACTCTTAAGAAATATATTAATGAAAGAGGAAAAATTGTTCCTAGAAGAGTAACTGGTACATGTGCTCGTCATCAAAGAGTAGTAGCAAGAGAAATCAAAAGAGCTCGTGCAATAGCATATTTACCATATACTAAGTAGTTATGAAAAATAACTACTTTTTTGTTCTCTTTATTTGAATTACTCATTATATTATAGTAAAATATATTATGTAATGAAAAGTGCGTATTTCTAGTGGAAGGAGCAAATTATGGAAGAAAAAAATAACATTAATAAACTGATGAAATTCATAAGAAATTCTAAAAATGTATTTTTAATGGCTCATAAAAACTTAGATTTAGATGCTTTAGGAAGTACTATAGGATTATATGAAATAATTAAAAAGAAACGTAAAAATGTTTATATTATAATAGATGAAAAGAAACATGAAGCAGGAGTAGCAAAAGTTCTTATAGAATTAACTGGATGTATAGAAATAGTAAAAACAGAAGAAATAGAAGAAAAGATGCATCCAAAGAACAGTAAAAATCTATTAATAATATTAGATACTAATAAAACAGAATTAGTACAAAGTGCAGAAGCACTTAAAAAATTTGATAGAAAAGTAATTTTAGATCATCACAACACTGGAAAAGGCACAATTAAAGATGCTTATCACATAATAGAACCAGAAGTATCAAGTACTTGTGAAATGATAACTACATTAATAGAAAAATATGATTTGGAATTAGATCCATATTATTCAACAGTATTACTAGCAGGTATAGTATTAGATACAAATAACTTTATACTAAAAACAACAAGAGAAACATATTACTCAGCATATTATTTATCTTGTTTAGGAGCAAGTGCTCAAAAAGTACAATATCTTCTAAAACAAGATTTAGAAGAATATACAGAAAGAGAAAAATTATTAACAAGTGTTGAAACAATAGGAAGTATAGCTATAACAAAAGGATCTCCATATACATTATATAGGAGAGAAGATATAGCTAAAGTAGCAGACACACTTCTATATTTTAATAATATTGAAGCTTCATTTGTAATAGCAAAATTATCAAAAGACGAAATAGGAATAAGTGCAAGAAGTTTAGGAGAATTTGATATAAATCAAATATTATCAAACTTTAAAGGAGGAGGAGATGCTTATCATGGAGCAGCAACTATCAAAGAAGATAAAATAAGTAAAGTACATGATAAGTTGAAAAAAATAATTGAAGAGGAGGTAAAATAATGGAAGTTATATTCATTAAAGATTTACGTGGCCAAGGAAAAAAAGGGGATATTAAGGATGTAAAAACTGGTTATGCAGAGAATTACCTAATAAAGAACGGATATGCCGTTTTGAAAACAAAAGACTCTTTAAGACAATTAGAAAAAGAAAATAAAGAAAAGAAAGCAAAAGATTTAGAAGAACAAGAAAAAGCAAAAGAATTAAAGAAATTAATTGATAAAGAAGTACTAGAGTTCCAAGTAAAAACAGGAGCAGGAGACAAAGTATTTGGAAGTGTAAGTGCTAAACAAATTAAAGATGAATTAGGAAAGAAAAATATAAAGATAGAAAAGAATATGATTAAAATGGATAATTCTATTTCTAGCTTAGGATTCCACAATGTAGAAATAGAACTATATCCTAAAATTGTAGCAACAGTAAAAGTACACTTAATAAAGTAGAGGTGATAACATGCCTATAAGGACATTACCTAACAATTTAGAAGCTGAAGAATCTGTATTAGGCGCATGCTTTTTAACTAAATATGCTATGCAAAAAGCAATCGAGAGTGTGTCACCAGAAGACTTTTATGATGAAAAAAACCAAAAGATATTTAAAAGTATTATTGAATTATCAGATGAGTCAACTCCCTTAGATTTAACAACACTAACAGCAAAACTTCAAAAGAAAAAAGAATTAAATGAAGTTGGAGGAGTAGAATATCTAACAGAAATAGTAAACTTTGTACCAACAGCTTCAAATATAGATTATTACATTAACATAGTACAAGAATCATCTATATTAAGAAGATTAATCACAACAGCAGAAGAAATTGCTAGTGATGGATATTCAACAGATGAAACTGTTAATGATATTTTAGATAATTCAGAAAAAAAGATATTAGATATCGTAAAAAACAGAAAATCAACAGAATTTAGAACTATTAAAGATGTATTACAAAAAACAGAAGCAAATTTAGAATTTTTAGCAGAAAATAAAAACGAAATTACAGGATTAGCTACAGGATTATATGATTTTGATAAGATAACTACAGGACTACATCCAGGTGAATTAATAATCATCGCAGCTCGTCCAGGTATGGGTAAAACTGCTTTTGCCCTTAATATCGCTGCAAACGCTGCTAAAATTCAAGATAAAGGTGTTGCAGTATTCAACTTAGAAATGCCTGCAGAACAATTAGCAACAAGAATTATTTCTTCATTAGGACAAATAGATGGATACAAATTGAGAACAGGAAGATTACTTAATGAAGACTGGAAAAGAGTAAATGAAGCAATGTCTCAATTATCAGGAACTAATCTAATGATAGATGATACTGCAGGAATAACAATAGGAGAAATAAGAGCAAAATGTCGTAGATTAGCTTCATCTGAACAAGGCATATCATTAATAGTAGTGGATTACCTACAATTGATATCAGGTGGTAAAAATTATGGAACAAATAGACAACAAGAAGTATCAGATATATCAAGAAGCCTAAAAACATTAGCTTTGGAATTAAATGTTCCAATAATTGCGCTATCACAATTATCTCGTAGTGTTGAAACAAGAGAAGATAAAAGACCGATAATGTCAGACTTAAGAGAATCAGGTTCTATTGAACAGGATGCCGATATAGTTGCATTCTTATATAGAGATGATTATTATAATAAAGAAGCTAGAACTGAAGATAATAATAGTATTTCAGAATTAATAATAGGAAAACATCGTAATGGATCTACAGGAACAATAGAATTATTATTTAAGAAGAATACATCTACATTCTTAAGCTTAAGAAGAGAAGATAAAAAGGAAGAATCATATGAATAAGAAAATAAAAAGTTTATTGTTAATATTATTAATAATGTTAATTCCCTTATCATTAGGATTTACAACTACTACAAATAAACTAACAAAACCACAAAAAGTATATAGGGTATATCTTAAAGGTAAATATATAGGATTAATAGAATCTAAAGCTGAATTAGAGAAATACATCAATAAAAAAGAAGAAGAAGTTAAAAAGAAATATAATGTTGATAAAGTATATACTCCAAAAGATTTAGAAATTAAACAAGAATATACATATAATAATAATATTTATACAGTAGAAGAAATATATGAAAAAATAAAAGATATTTCACCATTAACTATTAATGGATATAGAGTAAGAATAGGTGGAGTAACAAAAACACAAGCTGATAGTGAAAAAGTTAAAACTGATGCTCAAACAATCTATGTAATAAAAAAAGATACATTTACTAATGCAGCAGTAAATACTGCAAAAGCATTCGTAACATCAGATTTATATGAAGCATATTCTAATAAAACACAATTAGAAATTAAAGAAACAGGTTCACTTATAGAAAATATCTATATCAAAAATAAAATATCTATTTCAAAACAAAGAATTCCAATAGATAAAAAGATATATTTAGATGAAGAAGAATTAAGTAAATATCTTCTTTTCGGAACAACAGAGGAACAATCAAATTATATTGTTCAACCAGGAGATACAATAGAAAAAGTAGCATTTAATAACCAAATGTCTACAGAAGAACTTATGATAGCAAATAATGATATAACAGATGTTAAAACATTATTATACCCAGGACAAGTATTAAAAGTAGGAATAGTACAACCTCAAGTAGATGTTGTTGAAGAAGATTACATTATTAAAGATGAAGATAAACAATATACAACAGAAACACAAGAAGATCCTAATCAATATACAGATTATCAAGAAGTTAGACAAGCAGGAGTAAATGGTAAGAATAGAGTTTCTCAACAAATTCAAAAGGTAAATGGAGTAACAGTTAATACAGTTACTATAGAAACAAAAGTATTAAAAGAACCTATCAAAGAAATTATTGTTAAAGGTACTAAGAGAAGAGCAAGTGCTGCTTATGGTAGACCTGTCGCAATATCTGGTAACTGGGGATGGCCTGCTACATGTGGATCACCATCATCTATATCAAGTGGATATGGTTATCGTTGGGGATCACTACATGATGGTAATGATATCGCAGGTTGTGGATATGGTTCAGCTATTTTTGCAGCAAATGCAGGAACAGTAAAAGAATCAGGATATCAATCAATAAATGGTCAATATGTAGTAATAGACCATCATAATGGTATATATACATATTATGGTCACCTAAGTCAAAGATATGTTAGTGAAAATGAAACAGTATCAAAAGGACAAGTAATTGGTGCTATGGGTAATACAGGTGTAGCCTATGGAGTACACTTACACTTTGGAGCATATAGTGGATATCCAATAAAATATGGTTCAGGTGGAAACTCATTTAACTCAATGGCATTATATTCATGAAAATAAAAGTTATACAAAGTGGGTCAAAGGGTAATTGTACAATTATCCTTTCTGACTCTTTAAAGCTAATAATAGACTTAGGAATATCATATAAAAAATTAATAGAAGAGATTACAAAGTTAGATTTAGATATCAATGATTTTGCTGGATTGTTAATAACACATAATCATAAAGACCATATAAAAGGAGTAGAAACATTTATTAAGAAAAGTAATTTGAAATTATTTATTCCACAGAAAATGTTTAAATCTCTAAAAGAATTTGTACCTATACTTACAGAAGAAGATTGTGTATATATAGATGATGATACAGATATTAATGAAATGCATATTAATCTAATTCATACATCTCATGATGCTCCATGTTCAGTGGGATACAATATAACTTGTGAAGGAAAAACACTAACATATGTAACAGATACAGGTTATATAAATAGAAAGTTCTTAGACACTATGATAAACAAAGATATGTATATAATAGAAACTAATCATGATGAAGAAATGTTAATGAATGGTCCATATCCTAGATTCTTAAAGGAAAGAGTTATATCAGATTATGGTCATCTATCTAATTATACAACAGCTAAATATCTCAAAAAAATTGTAGGATCTAATACAAAAAACATAATATTAGCACATATAAGTGAAGTAAATAATACAAAAGAATTAGCTTATAATACAGTAAAACAAGAAATAGATGATAATATAAAATTAACAATAGCTTACCAGGATACAGGAACAGAATTAATAGAGGTTTAATATGATAAAAATAATATGTGTAGGAAATATAAAAGAAGAATTCTTTAGAGATGCTATAGAAGAATATAAAAAAAGACTAACACGATATACTAAAATAGAAATAATTGAAGTAAAAGATATATCATATGATGATATAGATAAATCAATTAATTTAGAAGGAATAGAGATATTAAAACATATAGATTCTAAAGACTATGTAATAACGCTAGAAATAGAAGGAAAAGAACTATCGTCAGAAGAATTTGCTGAAAAAATAGAATCTATTCAATCTATTAATCCAAATATTACTTTTGTAATAGGTGGTAGTTACGGATTATCAGAAAATGTTAAAGAAAGAAGTAATTATAAATTATCTTTTTCTAAAATGACTTTTCCACACCAATTATTTAGAATAGTATTATTAGAACAAATATATAGATCATTTAAAATATTAAATAATGAATCATATCATAAGTAGGTGTTATATGATAGGAAACAGTTGGGATAAAGTATTATCTAATGAATTCAAAAAAGAATATTTTGAACAGTTGTTAGATTTTATAAAAGAAGAATATAAAAATAAAATAATTTATCCACCTCAAAATGAAGTGTTTAATGCATTTAGATATACTGATTTTGATAAAGTAAAAGTAGTTATACTAGGCCAAGATCCATATCATGGACCTAATCAAGCAGAAGGCTTATCTTTCTCAGTATCGAATGAAGTATTAAAGCCACCTTCACTACAAAACATTTTTAAGGAACTAGAAAGTGACTTAGGAATACAATTTCCTAAATCTAATTCACTTAAACCATGGGCAAAAGAAGGTGTTCTACTATTAAATGCAGTATTAACAGTTGAAGAACATAAGCCTACTTCACATGCTAACAGGGGCTGGGAATTATTCACAGATAATGTTATTAAAATTTTAAATGAAAAAGAAACCCCAATAGTATTTATATTATGGGGAGCATATGCTAGAAAAAAGAAAGAACTAATTACAAACTCAAAACATTTAATTATAGAATCAGCTCATCCATCTCCTTTTTCAGCAAGAAACGGATTCTTCGGTAGTAAACCATTTTCTAAAACAAATGAGTTTTTAAAAAGTCAAGGAATAGAAGAAATAGATTGGAGAGTAGAATGAAATTATATATAAAAGAAAAAGTATTCTCATTTCACAATAGATATTTTATAAAAGATGAACAAGATAACAATATTCTTGAAATATCTAGTAAAGCAATATCGTTAGGTTCAAAAACATGGATAAAAGATCCAAATGGAAAAGAACTTGCATATATAGAGCAAGAATTATTCCATTTAATGCCAAACTATAATGTATTTATAAACGGACAGAAAGTATTTAATATAAAGAAGAAATTTAAGTTTTTTAAAAATGACTATGAATTATCAAACAATTACAAAGTAGAAGGTAATTTTCTAAGTCATAATTTTACTGTATTAAATGATAAAGGAGAAAAAGTTGGTGAAATAACTAGAAAGTATTTAACAATAGGAGACCAATATAATATTGATATAATAGATGAGAAAGATTATATATTAATACTAACAATAATAGTTGCTATAACTAATGATATAGATAGAGCACAAGCAAGCGCAGCTGCTTCATCATCATAAAAAAATATCCACATTATTTGTGGATATTTTATTTTTAAAATTAACCATGAGCTTGTACACAAGTTATTGCAACAACTCCAACTATATCATCTACAGAACAACCTCTACTTAAATCATTTATTGGAGCAGCTATACCTTGCGTAATAGGTCCATAAGCTTCAGCTTTAGCAAGTCTTTGAACTAACTTATATCCAATATTTCCAGCATCTAAATTAGGAAATACTAATACATTTGCGTGTCCAGCTACTTTAGAATCAGGCGCCTTACTAGTTGCAACTTCAGGAACTATAGCAGCATCTAATTGTAATTCTCCATCTATTTCCAACTCAGGATACATTTCTTTAGCAAATTTTACTCCATTAACTACTTTATCAACTAATTCATGTTTAGCACTACCCATACTTGAATGAGATAACATAGCAACCTTAGCCTTTTCTTGAACAAGTAATTCAAAACTTTCAGCACTACTATTAGCAATGTAAGCAAGTTCTTCACTCGTAGGATCTTGTACTAATCCAGAATCTGCAAATATAAAGGTTCCGTTTGAACCATATGAACAATCAGGAACAATCATTAAAAAGAAAGCACTAACTAACTTACAATCTTCTTTAGTTTTAATAATTTGTAATGCAGGACGAAGAGTATTAGCAGAAGAATGACAAGCACCACTTACAACTCCATCTGCTCTTCCAGTTTTAACCAACATACAAGCAAAATACATATAATCATCAGTTAATAGTTTTCTTGCTTCTTCTTCACTTAATCCTTTTTCTTTTCTTAATTCGTATAGTTTTAAAGTTAATTCATCAGTTAAGACAGAATCTTCATTAGGATCAATAATAACACATTTTTCTAAACTTCTATTCTTTTCTAATATTTGTTCTTTATTACCAATTAATATTATATTAGCAATTCCTTCATTAACAACCTTTTCAGCAGCCCCTAAAACTCTATCATCCATAGTTTCAGGAAGAACAATAGTCTTCTTATTCTCTTTAGCTCTAGTAATAATATTATCTATAAAACTCATTATTTGTCTTTCTCCTCATCGTATTCTTCAATATCTTGATTATCAATAACAATCTCATCTAAAGTATTAGTATTTTGATCATCCTCATCTTCAGACTCATCATCATCATCATCAAGTTCTTCTTCTAGTTCTTCTTCATTTTCCTCTTCATCAGGATATTCTTCATCAAAATCCTCTTCATCATCAGTTTCCTCATCATCTAAAATTAATTCATCAGCTTCTTCTTTATCATCGCTTTCTACATCTTTAACTGATTCATATTTTTGATTATTTTCACCAAACTTATCAGTAGTTTCTATAACTTCACTTTCCTCATTTTCTAATAATTCATCAATTTCTTTCTCCTCATCATTATAATAATCTTTATTTTTATATCTACAAAAGAATGCAATAATACTAGTAGGAAAAGAATTAACTAATTTATTAAAATTAGTAACATTATCATTATAATATTTAACACTACCAATTCTATTTTGTTCATTTGAATCTAAATCTTTTATTATCTTCTTTATAGTTTTACTTTTAAGTAATTTTTCATTCTCATCAATAATACCTAATAATTCTAAATAAGCATTATGTAATAAAGCATTAGTCTGAAAGTGATTTAAAACTTCTTTATCTAACTTATCAAGACTTTTTAAAAAGTCATCCTGTTTTAATTCTTTCTTTAATATGGGAATAGCTCTTTCTAATAGATTTCTCTTCTTTTCTAAATATATTTCAATATTAGATTCTGCTTCCTCAATCTTTATAATAGAAAAATTAAATTTATTCTTACCTAACAATATTAATATTAATAAAATACATATAACAATAACAATACCAATAATAATTTGATATGGCATATCATCACCTCATTATAAGTATATCAAAAAAAAGGGTTAATATTAAGAAAATTATAATAAAATATGTTATAATATATTCGTTAAAAAGAGGGAAAGTATGTCTAAGATTAATATTATTTATAAAATTAAGAATAATGATAATATTAAGTCGGATAAAGTTCGGGCTATTTTTTTAGATGGAATAATTACTTATAATGAAGATGGTTCGTTAGTAAAATATAATTATAATAATAATATTCTTCATAAAGAGAACAATGATTTAATTCTAGATTATGATTTTAATGAAGAAAAAGCTAATATATTTATAAAAGAACTAAATTCAGAAATAAATCCCATCTTACAGGTATTAACTATTGATAGAAAAGACAATAATATAAAAATAAAATATAAATTAGAAGAAGAAATAATAGAATATGAATTAAAGGAGTTAAAATGAATATAATTACTGAGATAAATAATGAATTAATAAAAACTTTTGAAAAAGCCGGATATAAAGTAGAAAATGTTGAATTAAAACCTTCAGCTAGAAAAGATTTAGGTGATTATCAAATTAATGATTGTATGGCTCTAGCTTCAATCTATCATGCTAATCCAAGAGAAATAGCTGAAAATGTAGTAAAAGAATTAGAAAACAATAAAATATTCACTGATATCAATATTGCTGGTCCAGGTTTTATCAATCTAAAATTAAGTGAAGAATTCTTAATAGAAAATATTAATAAAGCAGTTAATAATCCAAAAGACTTAATTGAGAAAAAAGATCCTAAAAAAATTGTTATTGATTATGGTGGAGCTAATGTTGCGAAGGCGTTACATGTAGGACACTTGAGAAGTGCAAATATTGGTGAAGCACTAAAACGTTTAGCTAAATCAGTAGGATATGAAGTAATAGGAGATGCTCATCTAGGAGATTATGGAAGACCATTAGGTTTTGTAGTAAAAGAATTAAAAGAAAGATATCCTGGTTTACCTTATTTTGATGAAAACTATGAAGGTGATTACTCAGAAGTAGAATTACCTATATCTAATGAAGATTTAGAAGAAATATATCCATACGCATCACAAAGAGCAAAAGAAGATGAAGCCTATCTAGAAGATGGAAGAGATATAACAAATAAGATACAACACCATGAAAGAGGCTATTATGACTTATGGAAAAAGGTAGTTGAAATATCAAAAGCAGATATAAGAGAAGTTTATAATGATATAAATGTAGACTTTGAACTATGGAATGGTGAAAGCGATGCTATAGAATATCAAGATAAATTAGATAAAATAATTGAAGAAAAAAGCATTTTAGTTGAAAGTGAAGGAGCTAAAGTAATAGAAGTTAAAGAAGAAAGCGACAAGATTGAAATACCACCACTTCTATATATTAAATCAAATGGAACAATTTCTTATGAAACAACAGATTTATTAACATTAGTACAAAGAAAAGAAGAAATAAATCCAGATGAAATATGGTATGTAGTAGATTCTCGTCAAGGACTACACTTTGAACAAGTATTTAGAGCAATAGAAAAATTAGGTTTATTTAAAAAAGAACAAATGGAACATATAGGCTTTGGCACAATGAATGGTAAAGATGGAAAACCATTTAAAACTAGAGATGGCGGAGTAATGACTTTAAAAGGATTAATCGATTTAGTTTATAATTCTACAATTACTAGAATCAATAATGACAAAGTAACTGAAGAAGAAGCTCCAGAAATAGCTAAAACAGTCGCAATAGCTGCTCTAAAATATGCAGATTTAGTACCTTATAGAGAAACAGATTATATATTTGAAGTAGAAAAATTCACTGATATTGAAGGCAAAACTGGCCCATATATTTTATATACAACAATCAGAATGAAATCCCTTCTTAATAATGCTGCCGATATGGATAAATCTAAAATTACTAAGATTGAAGATGATTATAAAGATCTAGTACTATTAATACTAGATTTACCAAATATAATTAATAAAGCATTAAAAACAAGATCATTAAATGAAATAGCAGATTATATATTCAATATTTGTTCTCTATATAATACTTTCTACGCCAAAAACAAGGTATTAACAGAAGAAGATATTGAAAAAAGAACAAATTGGTTAACTATGACTAAACTAACTTATGATATATGTAGTATATTATTAGATATTTTAGCTATTAAAGTACCTGATAAAATGTAGATTGCATTATGCAATCTTTTTTTATAAAAGTATTGAAATTTTTACAAATAAGTGTATAATATTCTAGTCATTAAGGAGAAATGGAAAAAATGGAAAGAATAGAAGAATCGACTTTTCCAAACAATATTAGAAATCATATAAAAGAGGTAGTAGGGGAAAAGAAAAAATATCATAGAATCTATAGAGATGACTATTTAAAAGAAGAAATAGAAAAATATTTAAGAGCAACATTAGTTCAATTGATACTATTATCAGGAACATATAATGATAGTCCTGAAACATCAAAAAGAGAAGATTTTACTTTAGATATGGTAGAATCAATATTTAACGATGATAATATTATTTTTGAAGATGAGAATGTTAAAATAACTCTAGCTCATTTAATAAAACAATTAAATACAAAATATGATAAATTACAAGATTTCTATGCTCCAATAAAAGAATATAGAAAATTAGCATTAAAAGCAGAAGCTGTGTATAAAAGAGAATATGAAAAAAATGGAGTAGAAGGACTAAAAGCTGTATATGATAGTTTTGATGTATTATTAGACGATAATGTTAATAAAGATAATCTAGAAAAAGTAAGTACTTCTAAGTCTGTTCAAAAAGAACTAGTAAATCTAATAATATTAAATAGAAGAGGCTTGCCTTTAAGTAAATCTCCTGAGGAAAGCGAAGAAAGTTTCTATACTCAAATGGCAAGATCATTTCAAAAAGAAGAAAAAAATAATCAATACAGAAAACTATATGCATAAAATATTAAAAAAAACTATTGCACGTATAAAAGATATATGTTATAAGTTTAATGGTAAATTTAATTAAGCAAAATATCGCAAGGAGGGCCAAAAAATGAGCCTAAAAAAAATGAAAAAAGAAGAATTAGAACAATTAACAAATAAAGAAATAACTAAATTAATTATTCAAGATGCAAAAAAGCCACAAACAATTGCAGATTTATTTAAGAAAATAATAAGTCTATTAGAATTACCAGAATCAACATTTGAAAACAAAATTGCTGAATATTACACACAAATATCTACAGATAAAGATTTTATTTTATTAGATAATGGAAAATTAGATTTAAGAGTTAATCATAAATCTTCATCAAATATCGATGAAGAAGAAGAAGATGATGAAGATCTTGAAGAAGAAGATAATGTATCTCAAAGTGATATGGAAATGTCAGAAGAAGACAATTATGATGACACTGATGATGCTTATTCTGATGATTCAACAGATGAAGATTTAAAAGATCTTGTAATCATTGATGAAGATGAATTAGAACTAGATAATTAATCTAGTTTTTTTCTACTAATTAATATGTTATAATACAAACTGATTGAAAGGATTATATTATATGATAGAAAGATTAGACAAAATACTTGATAGATATAATTTTTTGGAAACAGAACTAACAAAACAAGAAGTATTAAGTGATGTTAATAAAACAAAGGAATATTCCAAAGAATTAGCCAATTTAGAAGAATTAATAGCATGTTATAAACAATATAAGAAAGTATTAAATGATATTGAAGAAGCTAAAGAAATGATGAATGATCCTGATTTAGGAGAAATGGCTAAAGAAGAATTTAATAATCTAACTTCAGAAAAAGAAAAATTAGAAGGAGAATTAGAAATATTATTAATTCCAAAAGATCCTAATGATAACAAAAATGTGGTTATGGAAATTAGAGGAGCAGCAGGAGGAGACGAAGCTAATATCTTTGCAGGAGATTTATTCAGAATGTATACAAGATATGCTGAAAAACAAGGATTTAAATATGATGTATATAACTCAATAGAAGGAACTGCAGGAGGATATAGCCAAATAGAATTCATAATATCAGGAAAAGATGCTTATTCATTCTTTAAATATGAAAGTGGATCTCATAGAGTTCAAAGAGTTCCAGTAACAGAAGCAAATGGTAGATTACAAACTTCTACAGCAACAGTTCTTGCTATGCCTGAAGTAGATGATGAAATAGATATAGAAATAAATCCAGGAGATTTAAGAATAGATATCTATAGATCTAGTGGAAAAGGTGGACAAGGCGTAAATACAACAGACTCAGCAGTAAGAATTACCCATCTACCAACAAATACTGTAGTAACTTGTCAAAATGAAAGAAGTCAAATTCAAAATAAAGAACAAGCTATGAAAGTATTAAAATCTAGATTATATGAAATGAAATTACAAGAACAAGAAGAAGCATCAGGTGCAGAAAGAAGAAACAAAATAGGAACTGGAGATAGAGCAGAAAAAATAAGAACATATAACTATCCACAAAATAGAGTAACAGATCATAGAATAGGCTTTACTAGTAAAAATCTAGATAGAATTATGGATGGAGACTTAAATGAATTATTTACAGCGCTAAGAGAAGCTGAACAATTAAAGAAGCTTCAGGGAGAAGAAAGTGACAATTGAGCAAGCTCTAATATATGCTAAAAAAGAGATTCATTCAGATCATGCAAAGATATTGTTAGGCGACTTACTAAATCTAAATCCATTAGAATTATTAGTTCATTTAAATGATGAAGTGCCTGAAGACAAAATGAAAATATATACAAAAGAAATAGAAGCATTAAAGAATAATAAGCCAATTCAATATGTTCTAGGTCATATAAATTTTTATGGACAAGACTTCTATATAAATGAAAATGTATTAATCCCTAGATTTGAAACAGAAGAATTAGTAGAAAATACAATCTCACTAGCAAAATCTTTATTCACAAATCCTGTGGAAATTTTAGATATAGGATGTGGCAGTGGAGTAATCGGATTAACACTAGAAAAAAAATTATCAACAAAAACTGTGGATTTAATAGATATATCTGAAAAAGCACTTGAAGTTACTAACAAAAACTGTGGAAATTTAAATTCTAAGGCAAATGTTTTTCAAAGTGATTGCTTATCTAATGTGGAAAGAAAATATGACATAATTATTTCAAATCCACCTTATATAAAAGATGATGAAGAAATAGAAGAAATAGTAAAAAGCAATGAACCACATGAAGCTTTATATGCAGGAAAAGACGGACTAGACTGTTATATGAAGATATTAAAAGATATTAATAAAAATCTTAAAGAAAAATTCCTAATAGCTTTTGAAATAGGTGCGGATCAAGCAAAAGATATAGAGACTTTAATTAACAACTGTTTGAAAGATGTACAAATAGTAATAAAAAAGGATTTACAGGGAAGAGATAGAATGATATTTATAACACCAAATTTACATTAAAAGTGTTACTATATTTGACAAAAACTATCATACAAATTATTATAAAATTGTAGAACTATCAGATAGGAGAATATATATGAAGATAATTGAAATTGAAGGCGGAAGAGATTTAGAGGGGACCATAAGAGTAAGTGGTGCAAAAAATGCAACTGTTGCAATTATTCCTGCTGCAATTTTAGCAGATGAAGAAGTTACTATTTGTAATATTCCTGAAATAACTGATACAGATGCATTATGTGAAATACTACATGACTTAAAAGTTGAAACTACACGTGCAAGTGGAAGTTTAGTTATAAATCCAAAAAATATGGTAAATACTGAGATTGCTGAAGAACATTCAAAAAAATTAAGAGCATCTTATTATTTCATGGGTGCATTACTAGGAAAATATCATAAAGTATCAATGTTTTTCCCAGGTGGATGTTCAATAGGAGCAAGACCAATAGACTTACATTTAAAAGGATTTGAAGCATTAGGAGCAGTAGTTACAAAGAATAAGAGTAAATATACTGTAGAAGCAAAAGAGCTAAAAGGAGCAAATATTTATTTAGATATAGCTTCAGTAGGAGCAACTATTAATATTATGTTAGCTGCTGTATTAGCTAAAGGAAAAACAGTTATAGATAATGCTGCTAAAGAACCAGAAATAGTTAGTGTTGCTACATTTTTAAATAATATGGGAGCAAAAATAACTGGAGCAGGAACTTCATCAATAAAAATAGAAGGAGTAGAAAGCTTACATAAATGCTTCCATGAAATAATACCAGATAGAATTGAAGCAGGAACTTATATTATAATGGGAGCTTTATGCGGAAAGAACCTAAAAATAGATAACTTAATTCCAGAACATTTAGAAGCTCTATTATCTAAATTAGAAGAAATCGGAATAGATTTAGAAGTAGGTCAAGATTATGTAATAGTAAATAAAGGAACAGATTTAAAGCCTACTAATATAAAAACAGCTGTTTATCCTGGATTCCCAACAGACTTACAACAACCATTAACAGTTTTATTAACTCAATGTAATGGAAAATCAAAATTAACAGAAACTATTTGGGAAAATAGATTTATGCATATAAATTATTTAAACATGATGGGATCAGATATTACTATTAAAAATCAAACTGCTACAATAATGGGTCCAACAGAATTAAAAGGACATCAAGTAGTAGCAACAGACCTAAGAGCAGGAGCTGCTATGGTAGCAGCAGGATTAGCTGCATCAGGTAAAACAACAGTAACTAATGTAGAACACATCTTAAGAGGATATGAACAAATAATAGAAAAATTAAATAGCGTAGGTGCTAAATTAAAACTAAAAGAAATAAAGGATGAAGACTAATCTTCATCCTTTTTATTTATATTTTTATTTCTTTTGATCTTTCTATATATAGGAATTAATGTTTTAAAAGCAAAATACATAAAATTATTAGTAATTAAATCAAATTCCCCAATAAACTCAGTATATTCACCACCAAGTCTCTTTTTAAAAGAGTGGATTCCATATATTGGATTATTCTTATCTGGATTAGCATAACCACATGTACCAAAACAATCCATACACTTATATCCTTCTTCATGAGCATCCCTCATAATAGTGTAATAACATAAATAATTACCATTTAATTCCATTAGTTTTGAATTATTTCCACCATGAACAGTCCAAACTTTATCACCATATTTAACAGTAATAATAGAAGAAAGAACAATATCTTTTTCTTTAATACTATTTATATTACTCAACATAGTATTAAGTTTATCTAATTGTTTTTCCAAATCATTAATTTTATTTTGATTTTTTTCTACGTCTTTTCCTTTAACAATTTTATCATTAAGAGTATCAATAGTATTCTTAACCTCTTTAATTTTATTATTAAATGAAGTTTTAACCTTTTTAATATTAGCTTTGACTACATATAAATCACTCATACCTACATCATTAAATTCTTTATAGAATGTTTTATAATAGTCGATAGGTGCTTGTATAATACCTTCTCTTTTAGAAGTTTCACTCATAGTAACATAAAAGTCATTCATATCTTTAATATTACCTTTATAAACATCTAAATCATATTGATTACCTTTATTTAGTATTTTTCTAGTTGTAGGATGCATATTAGAATAGACTTTTTCAAAAGGTTTATCTAAATCTATTCTAAAAGTAAATCTAGGTTGTTCTCCTTCAAATCCCAAATTATATCCAAGATGTTTATATCCAATGCTTTTTAAATAATTAACAATTTCAGTATTATCATTACCAATTACATTACCTTCAGTATCTAAATCATGTAATTTAATAGCAGGATCTAGTTTAATGAAGATTGCCTTATTTTTTTTAGCATAAGATTTCAATTGATCAGTAAACTCACTAACTAATTTGTGATTTTTAAAATCTATTACATATCCTCTAGGACAATAGTAATATGAATAACCCATAAAAAGCTTCTTTTCAAGAAGTAAAGCAACACAAACCAACTTCTTTTTATCACGTAATCCTACATAATGAGGAATAAAGTTTTTCCATTTTCTTATTTGTCCGAAGTAATAACTTTGCATGAAATGCCCATAAGGACTTTTCTCTACAAAAGATTCATATTCTTCTTTAGGTATATCAATAACAAGTTCCATCTTAACACCTCCATTTAATTATAATATATATTTTAAAAAAATAAAATGACAAAAACCTTGCAAAAATAAGGAAAACTTGCTACAATATAAAAGCAATTCATATCTATGACTTATTTTTGGTCATGGCGAAGGGAGGAAGTATTAATGAAAAAAGGAATTCATCCTGAAATGAAAGAATGTACAGTTACTTGTGCATGTGGAAATACTTTCAAAACAAAATCAATAAAAGAAGAAATTAATGTTGAAGTTTGTTCAGCTTGTCATCCATTCTATACAGGACAACAAACTAGAGCATCTCATGCTGGTCGTGTAGATAAATTCAACAAGAAATATGGTTTTGATACTAAACAAGAAGCTGAATAATAATCAGTTTTCTTTTTTTTTATCTAATGTTATAATTTCATTAGGGAGTAAAGGATGAATGACGTTAGAGAGATATTAAAAAATGGATATATAGAGGGGTTATCAGAACGAAAATCATATGAATTGTATGAAAAATGTTTAATAGATAATTATTCAAATGGAAGTATTTTGTTATGTTATCCAAGAGTAAGAGAGGCTAAAGCAAAAAAAATATATACTTGCCATATGTCTGGAGCTAGGATAAACATAGGAACTAGATATTATAGATATTCAATTTTTCTAGAAAATATAAATAGTAACGAAAGATATGTATTAAGTAGAGATATAATATTAGAATCTGATTATTATGCTACCGAATTACCATCAAATATAAGAGAAATAGATGAGTATAATAACGGAATAACAAATGATACTACAAAAGATGAATTGTTATTATTATCTCAAGAATATGGAGAAATGAGTTTTATTAAACTAGGAAAGAAAAAGGTGAAAAAAAATGAAAATAGGATTTGCTAGTGATCATAGAGGATTAAAATTAAAAGAAGAATTAATTAATAATTTTAAAGACTCATATGAAATAGAAGACTATGGAACAAATAGTGAAGAATCAACAGATTATCCAGATTACGCTTTTAAATTAGGAGAATCAGTTGTAAGAGGTGATGTTGATTTTGGAGTAGCTATCTGTGGTTCTGGAATAGGAATATCTATAGCATGTAATAAAGTAAAAGGAATAAGATGTGCAAAAGTATCTAATTCAGAAGAGGCAAAATATACAAGAAACGATAATAATAGTAATATAGTCGCTTTTGGAGAAAAGACATCTTTAGAAGAAGCTATTGAAATAGTAAAAACATTTATTAATACACCATTTTCTAATTTAGAAAAACATAATCGTAGAATAAATAAAATATCTATGTATGAGGAAGGTAATTATGAAAGGTAAGTTTTTTGTATATATAATAGTATCAATATTAACAATCTGGGCAATAGATTCAGTTAATATTAATCAAATATTTAAAAAGAATAGACCTTTCCAATCAACTTTATTCTATTTTTTATTAACGATATCAATCATATATTTAGTAACAAATTTTATAATGGATGTATTTACTACATTTAGAATGTTTTAGGAGACTAATATGAAAGAACAAATAATACATGGATCAATGATTGTAATAACAACATTCATAGTATCCGCAATAATAATGATTTTTATGAAAAAAATTGCAGTGCATGTAGGAGCACTAGATGTACCAACAAAAGAAGAAGGACATAGGCATATTCATAAGAAAGTAATGCCAAAACTCGGAGGAGTAGGAATATTTCTAGCTTTTCTAGTAGGATATATGCTCTTTGGAGAACAAAGTTTAAGAATGAATTCAATTCTTATTGGTAGTTTTATAGTAATTCTTACTGGAATAACAGATGATATAAAATCAATTAGAGCATATCAAAAACTAATAGGACATATCATTGCAGCATGTGTAATAGTATTCTATGGAAAAATATTATTAAATAACATATCAGTATTTGGATTAACATTTGATTTTGGTATATGGGCATATCCAATAACATTATTCTTTATAGTAGCATGTACCAATATAATTAACTTAATTGATGGACTAGATGGATTAAGTGGAGGAATATGTTCAATATTCTTTGCAACTATTGCTTTTATAGCTTTTTATCAAGGAAGATATAATTCGCTAGTATTAATATTATCTCTAATAATGTTAGGATCTACTTTAGGATTCTTACTACATAATTTTCATCCAGCAAAGATATTTGCAGGAGATTGTGCAACATTCATGGGATTTATTATAGGAATAATTACTTTATTAGAATTTAAAGGACCTGCATTGATTTCATTCTTTGTACCTGTATCAGTTCTAGCAATTCCAATATTAGATACATTATTTGCAATAATAAGAAGACTTCTTAGAAAACAAGCACCATTTAAAGCAGATAAAGAACATTTCCATCATCAACTACTAGGAATGAATTTCTCCCCAGTAGTAACAGTATTAATAATATATGCAATAAATATAATGTTCTCGCTAGCTTCAATCTTTTATATAACAAAAGACAAAGAAGTAGGACAAATAATATATATAGTTTTATTCATATTAGCAGTTTGGTTTGTATTTCATACTTCAATTATTTCAGAAAAAAATCCAAAACTGTTAGAGAGAATTTCTAATAAAATCAAAGGAGTTAGACGATAACTTCTTTTTTTTCTAGATTAACTATGTTATACTAAAGTTACAAGGAGGCGATATTATGGAGTTCATCATTAGAGGTGATAAGATTAAAATCACTGATGCTATGAAGAGTTATATCGAAGAAAAGTTAGGAAAATTAGATAAATACCTAAAGAATGCGGAAGATATTCGAGCTAAAGTAATAGTAAAAAGTGATAAAAAGAATCAAAGAGTTGAGGTAACTATTCCATTAAAATCGTATATTTTACGTTCTGAAGAAGGAAATGCAGATTTCTATGCAGCTGTTGATAAAACAATAGACAAATTAGAAAGACAAATTAGAAAGAATAAGACTAGGTTAGCAACTAAGAAAACTAACGCAATAGATTTCACAATAGATGCTATTGAACCAGTTCAAGGGGAAAAGAAAATTACAAAAAGAAAGACAATTGAAGTTAAGCCAATGGATGAAGATGAAGCTATACTTCAAATGGAATTATTAGGACATGATTTCTTTATGTACCATGATAGTGAAACAGGAAAAGCAGCTGTAGTATATAGAAGAAAAGATAAAGATTATGGTCTAATAACAGAAGAATAATTGTAATTAAAAGGTCTAAAAAATAGACCTTTTTTTGTTTGAAACCTATGATATATAAATAATCTTTAAAAGTTTATAAAAATTTGATATAATAATCTACGAATAGCTCGAAAAAGAAAGGTTGGTGTAATTTAATTGGGAATATTAAGAAGACTACTTGATCATGAATATAAAGAATTAAAAAGATTCCAAAAAATTGCTGATCAAATCATCGCATTAGAAGATGAATATTCAAAAATGACAGATACTGAATTACAAGATAAAACAAGCGAATTCAAAGAGAGATTAGATAAAGGGGAAACTCTAGACGATATATTAGTAGAAGCATTTGCTACTGCAAGAGAAGCTGCATACAGAGTAATAGGTGAAAAGCCATTCCCTGTACAATTGTTAGGCGCCTTAGCAATTCATTATGGTAATATTGCTGAGATGAAAACAGGTGAAGGAAAAACATTAACATCTGTATTACCAGCATATTTAAATGCATTAGAAGGTAAAGGTGTTCATATAATTACAGTAAACGAATACCTAGCTGGCCGTGATGCTGAATGGATGGGTGGAATACATAGATTTTTAGGATTAACAGTAGGAGTTAATAAAAGAGATATGTCTCCACAAGAAAAACAAGATGCATATAACTGTGATATCTTATATTCTACAAATAATGAAGTTGGATTCGACTACTTAAGAGATAATATGGTAGTTAGAAAAGAAGATAGAGTACAACGTCCTCTAAACTTTGCTATTGTAGACGAGGTTGACTCAGTATTAATAGATGAAGCTAGAACACCATTAATCATTTCAGGTGGAGAAATGAAAAATGCCAATCTATATAAAGAAGCAGATAGATTTGCTAAAAGTATTAAAGAAGATGTAGATTTCATTTATGATGAAAAAACAAAGAGCGTTAACTTAAATGAAAAAGGATCAGAAAAAGCAGAAAAAATGTTCCATATAGACAATTTATACGATATAGAAAATGCTACATTACTACATTTTATCAACCAAGCGCTACGTGCAAACTATGCAATGAAGAATGATGTAGACTATGTAGTTCAAGATGGACAAATCGTTATAGTTGATCAATTTACTGGACGTTTAATGAAAGGTAGAGCATACTCTGATGGACTTCATCAAGCAATTGAAGCTAAAGAAGGAGTAACCATCAACGAAGAAACAAAGACACTTGCAACAATTACATTCCAAAATTTATTCAGAATGTATAATAAACTATCTGGTATGACAGGTACTGCTAAAACAGAAGAAGAAGAATTTAGAAACATATATAATATGTATGTTATAGAAATACCTACTAACAAACCAGTAATTAGAATAGATGCTCCAGATATAGTTTATGCAACTAAAGAAGCTAAATATAAAGCAATTATTGAAAAAGTTAAAGAATTATATGGCAAAGGACAACCTGTATTAATAGGTACTATAGCAATTGAAACATCTGAATTAATTTCAGGATTATTAGATAAAGCAGGAATTCCTCATGAAACATTAAATGCAAAGAACCATGAACGTGAAGCTGAAATAATCGCAAATATCGGTCTACATAAATCGGTTACAATCGCAACAAATATGGCTGGTCGTGGTACAGATATTAAACTATCAGATGAAATAAGAGCTTTAGGTGGACTTTGTGTTATAGGTACAGAGCGTCATGAATCACGTCGTATTGATAATCAGTTACGTGGACGTTCAGGACGTCAAGGAGATCCAGGTTATACTCAATTCTTCGTTTCAATGAAAGATGACCTAATGGTAAGATTCGGTTCAGATAGAATCGGAGAAATGATGAAAAACATGGGTATGGAAGACCAAGCAATAACATCAAAAACATTCTCTCGTTCTATTGAATCAGCACAAAAAAGAGTTGAAGGAAATAACTTTGATGTACGTAAACAGTTGTTAGAATACGATAATGTTATGAACGATCAAAGAGATATTATCTATAAGAAGAGAAATAGAATACTAGATCAAGAATCAATTCATGAGATGGTAGTAGAAACATTTAGACATCACATAGAAGATTTAGTAAAATCACATCTTATTACAGAACAAGTACTAAGTGAAAAAGACTATGAAGATATAGCTGAATTTGCTAATGAAAATTTATTAAAGAAAGATTTCAAAGTAGAAGAAATAAAAGATCTATCTGCCGACGAAGTAATAGATTTAATAGTTAAAAGAGTTACAGAAGAATATGACAATAAATTAGAAAAGTTACCAGAAGAAATAACTCAAGAATTTGAAAAAGTAATAACTCTACAAATAGTAGATCATTATTGGATGGAGCATATTAATACAATGTCTCATTTAAGAGAAGGTATTCACTTAAGAGGATATGCACAAGAAGATCCATTAAGAGCATATACTATGGAAGGTTATGACTTATTTGATCAAATGTTACAAAGAATAGATAAAGATGTTTCTATTACATTAATCAAAGCAGAAATAAGACAAAATATAGAAAGAAAAGAAACATCAAAGAATATTCAAACAAATGACCCAGACAAAGGAAGTACAAAATCACAACCAAAAAGAGTTAAAAAGGTTGGTAGAAATGATCCATGTCCATGTGGCTCAGGGAAAAAATACAAACAATGCTGTGGTAAGTAGTAGGAAATATAAGGGTTTGCGAGGATTTTGTCCACGTAAAAATTGACCGAAAATTGCCATTTGTCCACATTTTGTCCACGTAAATTTAAAATTGTG
>JAEEGL013166243.1_pt1 | contig 44308 bp, 37 predicted proteins | sample 9134231 | NCBI WGS metagenome assembly JAEEGL01 (sample SAMN16246548, study PRJNA631951) | gut metagenome | biome: gut microbiome; feature: rumen; material: fiber-attached | host: Bos | place: Iran: Karaj | collected 2018-10 | reverse complement strand
GAGGTTACATTTTTCTTTAAAAAGGAAGTGATAGACAGCTGGCATACTACTGAACTGGTAGTTGGTGAGCATCTTGTTTTTGCACTTCTGAGAGATGATATCGATATACGTGATACTGAGCTGGAGGATGTTTATCCTATAGGAATTACTGCTAAAATTGAGAGTATTGATCCTGATGGAAATGTAAAGGTCAGAACAAAAAAGAGAGTCAATATCCTTGGTATGACAAAGGATGTTGGAGGCCTTATATACTCTGAAGTTGAAGAACGTCCTGAGATTAATGATATGGACGAAGAGGAGATGAGGGAAAGGTTTGAAAAGCTCAGAAATAAGTTCCTCAAATTTGTACAGAGCTACCAGTGGGGACTTTGGGCAAGAGGCTTTATCCTTCAGTGGAAAAACATAAATGAGATGGCCTGCTCTATGACAGGATACTTCAGCATAACATGGGAAGAGAAGTATGAAATAGTAGAGGTGGACAGTGAGAAGGAACGCTTCGAACTGATCGAACATGCTTCCTATGCATTTATGGAGCTTGCTGATGTTGCGGAAGGCGCAGAGCTGGAGCAGCAGGCAAGAAATGAAAGCATTTACAGAGAGGATGCAATAAAGAAGCAGATCGAGATACTCCAGAGAGAGCTTGATGAGATGCATCCTGAAAATATATCTGATGTCAGAAGATTTGAAAAGCTTATATCTGAGTCCGGAATGAATGAGACTGCTGAGAGAGAGGCAAGGAAGGTCCTGAACCGTATGAAGCAGGAAGGACAGGATGGTCATGAGTATGGAATGCTCTATGATTATCTCGATTTTGTAACCAGCCTGTCCTGGAAGAACGAAGAATTCAAACCTATTGATCTCGATAAGGCGGAAGAGATACTTGATAAGGAGCATTACGGACTTAAAAAGGTAAAGCAGAGAATCATTGAGCAGCTTGCTATAATGGCGCTCAACAAGAAGCAGTCCGGTTCAATCATCCTTTTTGTCGGCGCGCCGGGAACCGGTAAGACGAGTATTGGTCAGAGTATAGCTGAGGCTCTTGGAAGACAGTATGTCCGCATAAGTCTTGGCGGAGTTCGTGACGAGGCTGAGATAAGAGGTCATAGAAGAACCTATATAGGTGCCATGCCCGGCAGGATAATGGAAGGAATGAAGAGGAGTGGAGTATCCAATCCTGTTATGGTCCTTGATGAGGTAGATAAGCTGGTACGTGATTACGGCGGTGATCCTTCATCTGCACTTCTTGAAGTGTTGGATCCTGAGCAGAATAATAACTTCACTGATCACTATATGAACGTTCCATATGATCTCTCAAATGTACTTTTTGTATGTACGGCCAATTCAATTGATACCATACCTGAGCCGCTTCTGAATCGTATGGAAATAATAGAATTCCCGGGCTATACTGCTACGGAAAAGTTCTATATAGCAAAGAAGCATCTGATACCTCGTGCCATGAAGTACGCGAACATCAAGAAAAAGAATCTGAATATAACAGATACAGCTCTTAAGAAGATCATATCTGATTACACTATGGAGGCCGGAGTAAGAGGACTGAAGAAACGTGTTGAAACACTTATGAGATATGCAGCTGTTCAGCTCGTCAAGGGTAAGAATGAAAAGCTATCCGTTAAACCTGCAGATCTGAAGGAATATCTGGGTCACAGGGGATATACACATGATATAATAGAAAAGAAATCTATCCCTGGAGTTGTTACCGGACTTGCATGGACAATGGCAGGTGGAGAGATACTCTTTATAGAAACAAAAACCGTAAACGGAAATGGAAAGGTTACTATAACCGGTCAGCTGGGTGATGTGATGAAGGAATCTGTTGAGATTGCGATCAGCCTTGTGAAGGATATGTATCCTGAAGAGACTAAGTCCCTTGCAAATCTTGATCTACATATCCATGTTCCGGAAGGAGCAACCCCGAAGGACGGACCATCTGCCGGAATCACAATCGTAACAGCGCTCGTTTCGCTCTTTACCGGAAGGGCAGTTCCGCCAAAGATTGCAATGACAGGAGAGGTTTCCCTTAGAGGAAATATACTTCCAATCGGTGGTCTTCCTGAAAAGCTGATGGCGGCTGTAAGAGCGGGAGTAAAAACTGTATTCATTCCTGAGAAAAATGTTGAAGACCTCGAGGACGTAGCTGATGAGGTTAAGAAGGAGCTGGAGATAATTCCGGCAAAGAAGGTCACTGATGTACTTAATAAAATCTTCGAATAGATCTTTGAAGGAAGGTAAAGATGGATAGTAAAAGGAAATTATCATTTACATATAACGCACCGGTGACGCTTAGCTTTGCACTGGTTTCACTTATAGTTCTGGGCGTTGCAAAGCTGACGCATGGATCGAGCACGCATATGTTCTTCTCCGTATACAGAAGTCCGATTAGTGTGGCTTGGTTTGTAAGGCTTTTCGGACACGTGCTGGGACATTCCAATATGACTCATCTCGCAGGCAACATGACACTGTTCCTTCTCCTGGGACCGATACTTGAGGATAAATACGGTGGCAGGACCTTGCTTGAGGCATTTGGACTTGTTGCTGTTATTTCAGGTCTTGTAAACATCATATTCTTCCCGGGGACTGCGTTGCTCGGAGCAAGTGGACTTGTGTTTATGATGATAATCCTGGCATCTGCTTCAGACCTTAGACGAGGCGAGATTCCGATATCCATGATACTCGTAATATGTATATATCTTGGTTCGGAGATATGGACTATGATCACAGTTCATGACAATATCTCGCAGCTGACACATATAATCGGCGGAGTCTGCGGAGCTGTTTTCGGGGGTATGCTTAATTCCAGGAAATGATAAAAAGACGTAAATGTATTTATACTTATATAAGGTCAGTTATGAGAATATAATCTTGTAACTGACCTTTTTTTGGATTATACTAAAGGTTGGTTAATTTTGGAGGAAAGGAGATAGGAGAATTGAGTAAGAAAAAGAGAACAACCGTTCTTGTTATTACTTTTCTTATTCTTGCTGTACTGGTTATTGGAATCGCTACATGCGGTGTCGGAGAAAAGCATGAGACTATCAAGGAAGCTATGAAGGATGCAGTTCTCCATGAGGAGAATAAAATAAACTTCTTTGGACTTGCGGTTAATCCGTCACTCGTATCGGCATATATCGTTACGGCAATCCTGCTTGTTTTTGCACTGATCATAAGAGTGTTCTTTGTGCCTAGGTTCAAAATAGTACCTGGAAAATTCCAGCTTCTTATTGAACAGTGGGTAGGTATATTTGATGGACTTGCAAAAACAAACAGCCCACACAGAAATGGTGCGCTGGGAGCATATATATTTACTGCCGGTTCATACATTTTTGTAGGAACGCTTTATGAGCTTTTCGGTATGCAGGCGGTAACGACAAAAGGACATTCGATTTCACTTCCGGCTCCACTTGCTGATATAAATGGAGCGATAGCTATGGGTGTTCTGTCGTATACATTTATTCTGATTGGCGGAATAGCGGCGAATAAGCTTAAGGGTGTCGGACTTACACTCAAGGAGTTTTCACTTCCGATATCTATGAGCTTCCGTTTGTTCGGAGCGCTTCTTTCGGGAATGCTTGTAACGGAGCTGGTTTATTATTACATAATACTCAGCTTTGTACTTCCAGTAGTAGTAGGAGTCCTCTTCACAGTGCTTCATGCGCTTATACAGGCATATGTACTTACCATGCTCACGTCTGTATTCTACGGTGAGGTTACCGAGGTACACGAGAAGAAACCGAAGGATAAGAACAAGAAAAATAAGAAAGATAATAAAACAATTAATAATGAAAATATAGAGGTAGCATTATGAAATTAATGAAAAGAGCAACTATTATTTTAGGACTGCTTGCGGCAGTATTTACATTTTGCATGTTCTCAGCTCCGAAGACTTCTTATGCAGCTGATAATGAGACAGCTGTGGAAACAGAAGCGGCAGAGGATTCAAGTTCAACAGGTTCAAAGGCGATTGCCGCAGGTATTGCAATCGGTCTTGCAGCAGGTGCAGGTGCGATAGCGATGGGACTTGCTATTGCTAAGTCTTCAGAGGGAATTGCACGTCAGCCTGAAGCAGAGGGAAAGATAAGAACAACACTTATGCTTGGTCTTGTATTTATCGAGACAGCTATCATTTATGCACTTATCATAGCGATACTAATAGTCTTCGTCTTGTAGTTGGGGGTGTCATATGCCATTAGGAATAGATTTTACACAGATTCTTCTGCATCTATTTAATGTACTTCTTCTGTTTGTAGGTCTTTATATAATTCTTTATAAGCCTGTAAAGAAGTTTATACAGGGTAGAGAAGACCATTATAAGAAGATGGATGAAGAGGCAAATGCAAAGCTTGCCGAGGCAGATGCAAAGCTCGCTGAATATACAGAGAGAATCAGTGACTGCGATAATGAGATATCTAAAAAGAAGAAGCAGGCTGATAAGGATCTCGAGCTAATCAGAGAACAGGCTGAGGATGATGCCAAGAAAATGGCAGCAAAGATCATCAGTGATGCAAAGAAGGATGCCGAGAATCAGAAGATGAATATAATAGCTCAGGCTAAGAATGATATAACAAAGATGGTTGAGGATGCAGCCAGTAAGGTTGTGCTTACAGGAAATACAAGTGAAGCGTATGACCTGTTTCTTGATGATGCCGAAAGGAGTGCTGATTGATGGCAGAAGAAAGAAAAAAATTAACAGCCTATCTTTATTCATCAATAGAGCCGAGTGAAAAACAAAAGGAAAGATTTATAAGCTTTATCACTAAAAAGTATGAGGTCGATACTGAGCTCGAGTGGGTTCTTGACGAGAGCCAGGAGGATGGCTTCAAGCTTGTTGTAGGAGAAGAGGTTTATAACTGGAATAAAGAGGGAAGACTTCACCAGCTGAGAGAGATGCTTGCAGGAATAAATGCAGCAGACGCTGAAAATGGTGGAGAACTCATATCTCTTATAAAGTCAAAGGTTGACAACTGGTCTGCTCATGCAATCGCAGAAGAGGAAGGCTTTGTTAAGACTGTCGAGGATGGAATAGTTGTTGCGAGCGGTCTTAAGTCAGTTGTTTATGGAGAGATAGTTATATTTGAATGCGGCGTAAGAGGAATGGTTCAGGACCTCAGACCAAATGAGATAGGTATCATCCTCTTCGGAGATGATACTGAAATCGTTGAAGGAAGCCGCGTTATGAGAACCGGAAAAACTGCCGGTATACCTGTTGGGGATGAGATGCTCGGAAGAGTTATCAATCCACTTGGTGAGCCGATAGATGGAATGGGCGATATCAGCTACGATGGTTACAGACCGATCGAAGAGCCGGCTCCCGGAATAGTAGACAGGCAGTCTGTAAGTGAACCGATGAATACGGGTATTCTTTCTATTGACTCGATGTTCCCTATTGGAAGAGGTCAGAGAGAGCTTATCATCGGAGATAGACAGACCGGTAAAACAGCTATTGCGCTGGATACAATACTTAATCAGAAGGATACAGGCGTTATCTGTATATATGTTGCAATCGGTCAGAAGGCCAGCAGTGTTGCTCAGCTTGTCGGAACCCTGAAGAAGCTGGGCGCTATGGACTATACCGTAGTCGTAGCAGCAAATGCATCAGAGACGGCGCCTATTCAGTATATTGCTCCTTATTCAGGAACAGCTCTTGGAGAGTACTTTATGTATAAGGGCAAGGATGTTCTTATCGTATATGATGATCTGTCAAAGCATGCGATAGCCTACAGAGCACTCTCACTTCTGCTTGAGAGATCTCCCGGACGTGAAGCTTATCCCGGAGATGTATTCTATCTGCATTCAAGACTACTTGAGAGGTCGGCTAGACTTTCAGATGAGCTTGGTGGAGGTAGTATTACTGCACTTCCTATCGTTGAGACACAGGCAGGAGACGTATCAGCATACATACCTACAAATATTATATCTATCACGGATGGTCAGATATTCCTTGAGAGTGACCTCTTCTTTGCCGGACAGAGACCTGCGGTAAATGTAGGACTTTCCGTTTCCCGTGTTGGTGGAGCGGCTCAGACAAAGGCAATGAAGAAGGCTGCCGGAAGTCTTAGACTTGATCTGGCACAGTACCGTGAGATGGAAATATTTACACAGTTTTCAAGTGACCTTGATGAAACGACTAAGAAGCAGCTGGTTTATGGACAGGGACTTATGCAGCTCTTAAGGCAGCCACAGAATAATCCGTTCAAGCTTCATGAGCAGGTAATAATGCTTGTTTCAGCAACAGCACACGTTATGCAGGATGTACCGGTGGATGATATAGGTCGATTCAGAAATGAGTTGCTTAAACATTTCCATTCAGAAGAAAGTACACTTTGTAAAAAGATAGATGATACCGGAGTGCTTTCAGATGATGATAAAGAAGAAATAGTAAAAGTATCTGAGAAGTTTAAGGATGAATTCTTGAATTCATAGGTTAGTTTATGGCAAACACTAAGGAAATAAAAAACAGAATAGCCAGTGTTAAGAATACTCAGAAGATTACCAGTGCCATGTATCTGATCTCGTCTACTAAGATGAGAAAGGCTAAGGAGGAGCTGGACAGGAGCAGACCTTACTTCGATATGCAGGAGCATGAGATAAGGCGTATCTTTCAGTCTGAGATAGATATCAGAAGCAGATACTTCTATCCTAAGACCGGAAGAAGGCCGGCTGAGACCTATGCTTATCTGATCATTACAGCCGACAAGGGACTTGCAGGTGCATATAACCATAATGTCCTCAAAATGGCTGAGGAGGAGATGAAGAAGCATAAGAGGGTAAAGCTCTACGTGGTAGGCGAATACGGAAGAAGATATTTCTATAAGAGGAATGTCCATATCGAACAGTCGTTTTTGTATACTGCACAGAATCCGAATTTTAGCAGGGCAAGAGAGATATGCTCAATTCTTCTTGAAGAATATGATGAGAAGAGAGTGGATGAGATACGTATCATTTACAGTGATATGGAGAATGAACTTGTTTCTACAGTCAAGATGATGAGACTGCTTCCTTTTGACAGAAAGGAATTCTGGACAAAGCAGGAGGAGAAGACAGAGCGAGATATTCACTATGAATTCTACCCATCAGTTGATGAGGTTCTTAATCGTGTAATAAAAGGATATGTTGCCGGATGTATATACGGAGCGCTGGTTGACAGCTTTTCGGCTGAGCAGAATGCTCGTATGACGGCAATGAACTCTGCTAATAAAAATGCAGAGGAGCTTCTGGCTGAGCTTCAGGTTCAGTATAACAGAGTGAGACAGGCTGCGATAACTCAGGAGATAACTGAGGTTGCGGCAGGTGCGAAGGGCCAGAAGAGAAAGAGAGTTAAGGAGGCTGCAGAGTCTTGAATAAAGGTAAGATAGTTCAGGTTTCAGGACCTGTCATAGATGTACTATTTGAAAAGGGACAGCTGCCAAAGCTCAGAGAGGCACTCAGAGTTGAGGTGGAGGGTGAACAGAGAGTTATGGAGGTTGCCCAGATGCTGGGTAACAGCATGGTAAGGTGTATCATCCTTGCGTCCAGTGAGGGAATAGCCAGAAACATGGAGGTTACTGCAACCGGAGAAGGAATTACTGTACCGGTTGGAGCTCCGACAATTGGAAGGATGTTCAATGTTCTGGGAAATCCTATTGATGGCGGCGAGAGTATACCGGACTCAGCTGAGAGATGGAATATACACAGACCTGCTCCGAAGTTTGAAGAGCAGAATGTTGCGGTTGAGATACTTGAAACAGGTATCAAGGTTGTCGATCTTCTCGAGCCTTATGCAAAGGGCGGAAAGATAGGTCTTTTCGGAGGAGCCGGTGTAGGAAAGACGGTTCTTATCCAGGAGCTTATTCATAACGTTGCTATGGAGCATGGTGGATATTCTATATTCACAGGAGTAGGAGAGCGAAGCCGTGAGGGAAATGATCTCTGGAACGAGATGAAGGAGAGCGGAACCATTGACAAGACTGCCATGGTATTCGGACAGATGAATGAATCTCCGGGAGTTCGTATGAGAGTAGCTCTTACCGGACTTACTATGGCTGAATACTTCAGAGATGTTGAGAACAGAGATGTGCTTCTGTTTATCGATAACATATTTAGATTTGTACAGGCTGGTTCAGAGGTTTCTACACTTCTGGGACGTATGCCTTCAGCCGTTGGTTATCAGCCAACACTTGCGCAGGAGATGGGTGCTCTTCAGGAGAGAATCACATCTACATCTAATGGATCAGTTACTTCGGTTCAGGCAGTATATGTGCCTGCAGACGACCTGACAGACCCTGCGCCGGCAACTACATTTTCACATCTGGATGCAACTACCGTTCTTAGCAGAAAGATCGCTGAGCAGGGTATCTATCCGGCGGTTGATCCTCTTGCATCAACATCGAGAATACTTGAGGCTGATGTTGTCGGTGAAGAGCATTATGAGGTTGCAAGAGCTGTACAGGAGTATCTTCAGAAGTATAACGAGCTTCAGGATATTATTGCTATCCTTGGTATGGATGAGCTTTCTGACAAGGATAAGCAGGTCGTAAACAGAGCTCGTAAGATACAGAGATTTCTCGCTCAGCCTATGTTTGTTGCTGAGAAGTTTACCGGCCTTGAGGGTAAGTATGTTCCTCTCAGGGATACGATAAGAGGCTTTAAAACTATTATCTCAGGAGAGGTTGATGATCTTCCTGAGGCTGCGTTCTATAATGTCGGTGCTATAGAAGAAGCCTTTGAAAAAGCAAAGACTTTATAAGGGTATTTGTGAATTATGAAAACATTCAGAACAAGAATAATTGAAGCGGATGATACATTTTTTGATGGTGAGCTTGAGTCCCTTACGATACCTACTATTGACGGTGAGTATGGTGTTCTTGCTCAGCATCAGAATCTTGTTGTTGCCATCATTCCGGGAACGGTCAAGTATAAGCCTGTAGGTGAGGAAGAAAAGCTTGCCGCTGTTTCTGATGGAATGATGAGAGTTGAAGATAATGATGTTCTTTTGCTTGTTGACTCTGCCGAAAGACCTGAGGAGATAGATCTTGCAAAGGTTAAGGCAAAGGAGATAGCGATGAGAGAGGCAATGCTTCAGAAGAAAAATGTGCGTGAGTATGCACTTGCAGAGGCGAGTCTTAAACGTGCTATCGCCAGACAGAGGATTAAGGGCGAGGGACTAAATTAAAAGTAACTATTAATAACATGTATCTAAGGAGGTTAGTATGGAAAGTGTAAAAAAGTATGTTGCTGAATTTATCGGTACTTTCACGCTGGTATTTATGGGTTGTGGAACTGCTATGCTTGTAGGCTGTGATTCGGAGATGGGTAGTGGATACATCCTTACTGCTTTTGCTTTCGGACTTGCTATCATAGCTATGGCTTATGGTGTAGGAAACATCTCAGGTGGTCATGTAAACCCTGCAGTTTCTATCGGAGTGCTTATAAGTGGTGGTATGTCAATAAAGGATTTTTGTGGATATGTCATTTTCCAGATACTCGGTGCACTTGCCGGATCAGGAGCTCTTTATCTGATATTTGATATGGGTCATATCGAGGATAAGACCGGTGGACTCGGAACAAACGGACTCGGCGGAGTTGGTGAAAGTGCAGGTGCAGGTATTGCAGTAGAGATAATACTTACCTTCCTTTTTGTAATACTTATACTTGGAGTTACATCAAAGAATCAGAATCACGGTTCGTTTGGTGGACTCATCATTGGTCTTACACTCGTAGGAATTCATATAATAGGAATAGGACTTACAGGAACAAGTGTTAATCCTGCAAGAAGTCTTGGCCCTGCAATTATAGCTGCTATCACAGGTAATTCAGCACCGATTGAAGTTGTATGGGTATTCATTGTTGCTCCACTGATTGGTGGTTCACTTGCTGCTGTAGTTTACAGATTCCTTGAGGGCTCTAAGTCAGCTGAATAAGTATATGTCAGGTCAGCTAAATAAGTATATTGACATTGCATATGTGATATTGTATGTTTAGGTTACGTGTAAATGTGGAGATGAGATTTTTACCACAGAGAGGGAGAGAGAACATATGATATTTGATAAAATAGTTGAACTTATGATGGATCATCTGTCAATACAGCCACAGGATATAACTCTTGAAACTTCTTTTAAAGAAGATCTTGCTGTTGATTCTCTGGATCTGTATGATCTCGTGACAGCGCTTGAGGATGAGTTTAATATAGAGGTTCCTTCTGAGAGACAGCTTGAGATAGAAACTATCGATGATCTTGTAAAGGTTCTGAAGGAGCTTGGAGTAGAAGAATAAAATAGTAATCTGATTAATAATAGAAGGCAAGTGGCGGTATGCCGGTTGCCTTCTGTTTTTACGTTTATTTCGAGATAAATATAAAACTTTTAAGGAGAATAGGCAGGACGATGTATTCATTTACGACTAGAGTGAGATATAGTGAATTAGCTGAGGATAAGAAGGCTAGTATAGTATCAATCATTAATTATTTTCAGGATTGTTGTACATTTGAAGCAGAGGATGGTGGTGTAGGGCTAGCCTGGCTGAAGGAACATGGAACTGCATGGATGCTTACAGGCTGGCAGGTTCATGTGATAAGACGTCCGAGATACTGTGAGGAAATAAAGGTAACTACATGGGCGTGTGATTTCAGATATTCCTTTGGAAAGCGAAGCTTTACGATTGTAAATAAGGATGGAGAGCTACTAGTCTGGGCTCTATCCGACTGGGCATATGTAAATATGAAGAAGGGAAGCTTTGAGAAAAATGTTCCGGAAAAGGAAATAGAAGTATATGGAATGGACACACCGATAAGTGAAAGATTCGATGAGTTTGGGATAGAAGGAAATCCCCAGGATGTCATTCTTAAAGGAAAAATAAGACTTCCCGAGGAGATGGAAGAGCTTCCGCCATTAACTGTAAGTGCGGATAATCTCGACACAAATCATCATGTTAATAATGTTCAGTGTGTTGCGCTTGCTAAGTCTGCTCTGACAGAAGAAATAGACTGCAGAGTTTTCAGATCAGAAATAAAAAAGCAGTCAGGACTTGGTGACACACTATATCCATTTGTCAGCCGTGAAGAGGACAGGGTGGTTGTAAAACTATGCGGTGATGATGGGCAAAGAAGAATAGTTTGCGAGTTTATCAAATAAGGCAAGTTAGTCAACTTAATTATTGTTAAAGTATATTAAATATGGTATTATAAACGGGATGGTTGATAAAATTTAAGTATTATTGGGAGGTATTCTATGAAAGTTAGTAAACCAGGAGCTATAACAATTTTTGCGGGAGCAGGATTAACCTTGCTTGGAGCGTTTTTGCCGTTCTATTCCCTGGGATGGTTAAGTGTAAGTTTGTTACAAACTATATGGGGATGGCTTAATATTATCTATGCGGGCGCAGCTGTTTTCTTTGCACTCAAAGGTTCAAAAATGTCTGCTTCTATCGTAGCTGGAGCGGCAGGTTTATTGGTAATAATTAACTTCTTTATCAATAGTGGAGGTGGTTCTAGCATAAAAGGTGCTGGTTACTTCATGACTCTTCTGGGTGGACTTGCCCTGATAGCAGGAGCTGTTGTATTTTTCCTTACCGGCGTAGATAATGGTGAGGGTTTTGATCCTTTCTCAAAGTTTATTAAAAATGGTCAGTTCGCAAATATGGGACAGAGCCAGGCTTCAAATCAGATGCAGAATCCAGGACAGTATCAGAATCCGGGACAGTATCAGGACCCAGCACAGTATCAGGATCCAAGTCAGTATCAGAACCCAAATCAGAATCAGTAGAGTTCTAAAGGTAATAAATGAGGGGATTTGAATATGAATAAGAAATCAACCTTTCTCAAGGTGATGGGTATTATATGTACCATATTTGGTGGAATCAGAATTCTTTTTGCATTTTACGAAATAAGTACATTTCAGAGCTTGTATGGGAAATTATTACCAGTTGCATACTATGATTTGATTTATGCTGCATTTATGCTTGCAGCTGGAATTCTAGGAATAATATATTCTTCAAGGTATGAAAAGAAAACGCTTTGTATGATACTTGGAATTATTATGGTTGTTTTGGAGATAGTTGGTTATATCATACTTGCCTCTATCCTTTCCGGAACATATATAAGCTTTACTACCGTAATAAATCCAATAGCAATTATTTTCAGAATGACTCTTCCGGTTCTTTATCTTGTGGCTACATTTAGGTATACTGATGCAGCTTCATATGGTCAGAGACCTTATGGTGGCCAGCAGATGTATGGCCAGCAGCAGTTTAATCAGAATCCATATGGAGGTCAGCAACAGTTTAACCAGAATGCATATGGTGGCCAGCAGCAGTTTAATCAGAATCAGTATGGCGGCCAGCAGCAGTATAATCAGAACCCATATGGAGGTCAGCAGCAGTTTAACCAGAATCAGTATGGCGGCCAGCAGCAGGTTAATCAGAATCAATATGGTCAGAACCAGTATAATAACCAGAATGGACCATACTAAAATAGTATTTTTATAAGAAATGTGAAATGATCACCGAATAGATTTCGGTGGTCATTTTTTATTGTTAAATCTTTTTTTGTATGATAGACTACTATGGTATGGCTTTTATTCATTTTAAAGGGAGGTATATTGATATGAAAAAGAGTATAGGAGCTATTATTTCAGCGGTGGGAGCGTTACTTGCCATTCTTGGTATGTTTCTTCCATTCGTAAAGATTGAGTTTTTAGGTATGTCAGAAAGCTGGAATCTATTTACTGAAAGATTTTATGTGTTTGGACTTATTACTATGCTCGTCGCTGTAGCAGGTGCTGTGTTATCCTTTATTAAGAAGTATCTTCTGGGTGCGATTATTACAGCTGTTGGCGGAATACTTATGATTATAGTATTTCTTGCTAACAACAAAGAAATTGGCGAGCTTGGAGGATTTGGATCAAAGGGAATTGGTTGGGTTTTCTGCTTACTTTCATTTATTGTATTAATAGCAGGTGCTGTTATTACATTCATTGGAAAAGAAAACTAATATTATGGTATTTTAGTAAACAAAAAGAAGGAGATGGGTTTCCATCTCCTTCTTTTTTGAAACAAGAGCCGGTAATACAAACCGGCTCTTGTAATATTTCATATAATTCTTTTGATTATCCGAGCACAACCTCAACCTTATGATTAGCACCGTCGCCGGCTACAGGAATTATATTTCCTTCTACTGCCTTGCCGTCAACTGTGAGTGATACGACACCCTTTTCAACATGGTTAGGATTCTTAACCTCGATCTCATATGTGTCGCCACGGAACTGACGAGTTGCTGTGAAGCCGTCCCATTCTGATGGGATTGAAGGATCAACCTTAAGTCCTTCCCAATCAGGTGTGATACCAAGGATGTACTGGCTGATTGCTACGAAGTTCCAAGCAGCTGTACCTGTCAGCCATGAGTTCTTAGCCTCACCCTGACGACCTGCATCCTTACCTGCAACCATCTGTGCATATACATATGGCTCTGTTCTGTGAAGATCTGATATATCCTCAAGGAAAGCAGGTGCGATACGTGAGTACCAGTCAAATGCTTTATTTCCCTGTCCTGCATAAGCAGCAGCACAGATCATCCATGCGTTGTTGTGACAGAATACACCGGCGTTCTCTTTATATCCTGCAGGGTATGTTGAGATCTCACCATACTCGATATAGTACTTTGTAAATGCCGGATTGTTAAGTACAAGACCGTACTTGCATCCAAGTCTTTCTTCAACAGCGTCGATAACCTTCTTATCCCAGCCTTCGTCCTTACCGATATCTGACATGATACCGAAGCCCTGTGGCTCGATGAAGATCTTTCCTTCTTCACATTCCTTGGAACCAACCTTACGTCCGAGATCATCATATGCTCTGATGAACCAGTCGCCGTCCCAACCGAACTGCTTGATAACATCCTTCATCTTGTCTATCTCAGCCTGAGCCTTTGCAGCCTCAGCCTCGTCTCCCTTGTACTTGCAAAGTGCAACGTACTCAGGTCCTGTATATGTGAAGAGTGTAGCAACGAAGATTGATTCTGCTACATCTGAGAATCCCTTGTCACCATACTTAGGTGATGTATATGTCTGGAAGCTTTCTCCAGGTGTATCTGACCAGCATGAAAGGTTCAGACAGTCGTTCCAGTCAGCTCTCATTGAAAGTGGAAGTCCGTGAGGACCAACCTCCTTTGTTACCTTGTAGAAGGACTGCTTCAGGTGATGCATCATTGGCTGAGCAAGTGACTCATCATTACGATAAGGAACCATCTCGTCAAGGATTGAGTAATCACCAGTCTCCTTGATATATGCTGCTGTAGACATGATCATCCACATAGGATCATCTGAGAAGTTACCGCCGAGAGTATCATTTCCCTTCTTTGTAAGTGGCTGATACTGATGGAAGCAACCACCATCCTCAAACTGTGTAGCAGCAAGATCAAGAATTCTTTCACGAGCTCTGTCAGGAATCTGATGAACGAATCCGAGAAGATCCTGGTTAGAATCACGGAATCCCATTCCACGTCCGATACCTGATTCGAAGTAGGAAGCACTTCTTGACATATTAAATGTAACCATACACTGATACTGATTCCAGATGTTAACCATACGGTCAACCTTCTCATCAGGAGTCTTAACTGTATATTTGGAGAGAAGCTCATCCCACATCTTGTTAACCTCAGCAAGTGCAGCGTCAACCTTCTCTGCTGTGTCATACTTAGCGATCATTTCATAAGCCTTAGACTTATTCATTGATCCGTCTGCATTCCACTTGTTCTCACCATTTTCTACATAACCAAGCATAAAGATAAGAGTCTTCTCTTCGCCAGGTGCAAGTGTAAGCTTGAGAGAGTGGGATGCGATAGGACCCCAGCCGTCAGCCTTTGAGTTGTTTGATGCATTTGCAAAAACAGCATCCGGTCTGTCGAAGCCGTTGTAAAGTCCCATAAAGCTTTCTTTATCACAATCATATCCGTCGATATCTGCATTTACAGTATAGAAAGCGAAGTGATCACGACGCTCTTTGTACTCTGTCTTGTGGAAGAGTGTTGATCCTTCAACCTCAACCTCACCTGTATTGAAGTTTCTCTGGAAGTTTGTTGAGTCATCCTCAGCGTTCCACAGACACCACTCAAGGAATGAGAAAAGTGTGAAGCTCTTTGGAGATGTTCCTTCATTCTTAAGAACAACCTTCTGGATTTCTGCATTTTCCCCCTGAGGAACAAAGAATGTAACCTCAGCCTTGAGTTCCTTCTTCTTACCTGTGATCACAGTATATCCCATACCGTGACGGCACTGATAGAAGTCGAGCTCTGTCTTAACAGGTGACCAGCCCGGATTCCAGACTGTATCATCATCATTGATATAGAAATAACGTCCACCCATATCTACAGGGATGTTGTTATAACGATAACGTGTGATTCTTCTAAGACGTGCGTCCTTATAGAAATGATATCCTCCGGCAGTGTTGGATATCAGTGAGAAGAACCCTTCTGTTCCAAGGTAGTTGATCCATGGATAAGGAGTTCTAGGGGATGTGATGACATACTCGCGTTTTTCATCATCAAAGTAACCGAATTTCATATGTTGTACCTTCCCTTCTTGCTATTTTATTAGTACTTAATGACGGTATTTGGTCGGGTTTTCCGATTGAGAGATATTTACCGTCACAGATACAGTTATTATATTATAGATGGGGGTAAAACACAACAAAAAAGGAAAATGTTAATGCAGAATAATAGAAGGAAATAGTAGTTCTTCTGTTCAGTATATTGATACTATGATATATTTGGGGAGGAGTAATTATAATATTCTAATGAAAAAGAGTAGCTTGAGGGAATAAAAAAATGATATTAGCTAATTATCACACACATACAATTAGATGCAAGCATGCTGTGGGAGAGGATCGTGAATACATAGAAGCTGCTATTTCGGAAGGTTTTAAAATCCTTGGGTTTTCTGACCATACACCTCAGCCTTATCCGGAAGGCTTCAAGTCGCCTATCAGAATGGATATGTCAGAGTTGCAGAGCTATACAGACACTCTCGTTCGGCTTCGAGAAGAATATAAGGATCAGATACAGATATTGATAGGCTACGAGGTTGAATATACAAGAAAATATTTTGAACCGCTTATGAGGGAATTAAAGAAATACCCGCTTGATTATATTATTCAGGGACAGCATTATATTGAAGATGAAGTTGAAGGCTTCTATTCGGGCTCGCCGACAGACAGTGAAGAGAAGCTTAAAGCTTATGTTGATTTTACAATAGAAGGAATGATGACAGGTCTTTTTGCGTACCTTGCACATCCGGATCTGATTAACTACACAGGGCCGGATGATATATATTATCGTCATATGAGAAGGCTTGTTGAGGCATCCATAGACCTAAATATTCCGCTCGAGATAAATACATTTGGCTTCGCAGATGGTAGGTGGTATCCATGCGATAGATTCTTTAAAATGGCGGCCGAATATAGTCCCAAATTTGTTTTGGGATGTGATGCACATACACCTAAAATGATACGGCAGCCGGAGCATATAGAAGGATTTCCTGACTTCCTGGAAAGAAATGGGATTAAATGTGGAGATAATATTTTGTGGAAATCTGATGAGTAGACAAAAGCCCTTCGTTGGGGTAAAATAATACTACTTTTAATTCTTTCTGGAGGGTAAGAGAATGGTTAAGGATGATTGTATTTTTTGCAAGCTTGCGAATGGAGTTTTTCCGACGAATAAAATATATGAGGATGATGATTTTACAGTGATTTTAGATGCGAGTCCTGCGAATAAGGGACACGCGCTGATCCTTCCTAAACAGCACTATGCAAATCTTTTTGAAATAGATGACGAAGTGAGTGCGAAGGTTCTTCCGCTTGCGAAGAAGATTGCAACAGCTCTTAAGGAAGAGCTTGGATGCGATGGTATAAATGTAGTTCAGAATAATGGGCCTTCAGCAGGTCAGACTGTTTTTCATTTCCATGTACATGTGATACCTAGATATGATAATGATCCTTTTGTTATAGGATGGCCACAGGGGGAACCGGATCAGAATGAACAGGCTGAGCTTGCAAAGAAGCTGGCTGGAAGATTGGAGGTTTAAGTATGTCATATACAGCAGAAGTAATTAAGTATAAGGGCAAGGATGTTATTCAGTTAACAGCCGGAAAGTACACAGCTATAATAGCTCCATTTCTCGGAAGTAATATCATCTCAATGGAGGATAGCGAGAACAACGTCAGCTTTTTCAGAAAGGATGAAAGCCTTAGTGTAGATGAGCTTAAGGCAAGTGCTGAGGTTTACGGATTCCCGACACTTCTTTATCCGAATAGACTGAAGGATGGTATTCTTAAAACAACAGATGCAGAGTACGTATTTCCTATAGTTGATATAGAAGGAAACAATGCGCTTCATGGCTTCCTTCATAAAAGAGAGCACAGCATACTTGACGTTAGAGTGATGGGAGAGACAGCTATAGCGAGAACAGAATATATCTATAACGAAAAGGATCCGTTCTTTGATACATTTCCTGTTAAATTCAGAGCAGAGTATACATTTAAGCTTTCGGATGATGGAATGAATTATGAGTTTACAGTGACAAATACATCTGATAAGCAGCTGCCTTACGGTGTATGCAATCATACAACAATAAATGGTCCGTTTACAAAGGATGGGGAAGCACTTGAAACCAGACTCTTTGTTACGATCGGTGATAAGTGGCCGCTCAATCAGAGAAATCTTCCAACGTGTGATTTCATTTCTTTGGATAATCATGACAGACAGTATCTGACCGGTTCTATGATTCCGGTTAAGCATATAATTAATAATGATGTTTATAATTGTGAGACCTATGATGTTGATGGAGTTCCTTTCAGGGGGGCTATTGCAACTGACGTAAAGTCAGGAGTTGAGATCTGTTACGAGGTTGATGACAACTTCAAGTTCTGGGTTATCTGGAATGATGGCGGCGAGAAGGGATACTTCTGTCCTGAGCCTTCAACATGGATGATAGATGCGCCGAACCTTCCGCTTCCAAAGGAAGAGTCAGGCTATGAGGAGCTTGCACCGGGCGAAAGCAAGACCGTAAGAGAACACATTTACAGCAGAATGAAATAAATATGGTTTTGGGTGAGTTTTATTGGGGCGGTTTTCTATGATAAGTCAAAGAGAACCGTCCCTATTGACTTATTGACTTGAAAAGGAGGCACAAATGTTTTGTCCGAATTGTGGTAATCAAATCGAAGATGGTAGTCTTTTCTGTCCGTTTTGTGGTGGGAGCACCGGAAATCAACTGACCGGAAATGAGGTTACACAGTTATATGAAGAAGAGCCTGTTACACAGTTGAATCCGGAATTCAATATGATGCAGGCGAGTAAAAAAACGGCGAAACCAAGTGGAAAAAAGGTGTATATCATATCTGCTCTCGCGACTGGAGTTTTAGTCGCGGCAGGTGTTCTGACAGCTTTTCTGCTTTTGGGAAAGAATAATAAACCAAAGGATCCAAAGACCACAGAAACAACAGTTGCTACTGCAACTGAAGCAGAAACTACAGAGGAAGTAGTATCTGAGGCTGAAAAGGAAGAAATGGAACTGAAGCTGGAGGAAAAGCTGAAGGAGGTCTGCGAGGAAAAAGGTTACTGTAAAACAGGTGAGCTGGGAGCGGACTTTTTTGATGTGAGTGCGGATATCGGATTTGATACAACCTACAGATGTCAGTATTCAGAAAAAGGAGTGCTTTCCTATAGAATAGGAGAGTATCTTCCGGGGACGAACGTGCTCATCATATTCCTGAATGAGGATGATGGCGTTCATGTTCGCCTTTACGTACCAAATAAAGATACAGTGGAAATGATAGATGATCAGCTGCTTCAGGCAACCGGATGCACGCATTATTATGTAGAAGACTTTACCGGAAATATTGAAGATGCTCCTGCAACCGGAATAAACCTTGTGATAAGCGATATTCTTATAGGTGGAGTATATTTTTATAATTATGATCACAATTATTCGGTGGATATAATAGAAATTAATTCCGAGTATTATATAAGAACCTGTTACTACAAGGGTGTAAATTATAATACCACTATGAATGAGAATTACGTGACTCTTACCAAGATAAACGCAGATGGGTTCCAGCTGTATAAGTCACTATCCATAGAAAATGATTGTCTGGGTACTTCTCCGCTCATTTATACAATGAAGATAAAAGTGCATGACTATGTAGAGGATACGGAATTTGAGTTTGAAGCGGATGAATGGGAGAGATATAAGACAGAGAATTCAATTGAAGAAGACTGGGATGATCCGAATACGGAGACATTAATCCAATCATATAATAAAGATAATCTTACCAAAAGTATAGAACAGATAAATAAATTCTACGATGAAGCAGGACTTCCTGAGATGAAGTATAGTGGTTCCTATGATACAGATGATTGGGACTCTGATTGGAATGAGTGGTTTAAATATGATGTCACAGTCTATTCAAAGCCTCTTTTCAGTATCAGGGCTGTAATAGATAAAGATATACTTTATTCAGTTATGAGGGGAGAAAAGTCCATCTACGAGTATTTAAGATTTGCAATTACAGATAACTCGGCTGATGTAAATGAATATTCAGATTCTATAAGAAAGTGGTGGAGATCGGCTGAGGAAGAAACGACTGAAGCGACAACTGAAGAAACTACTTCTGAAACTACTACGGAAGCCACTGAAGCCAAGTCAGAAGAGCTTACGGTTAAGTATGGAGATACGATCCGTACGACATGTGAAGAAAAAGTGGAAGGGGCCGCTTCTGAGGGGCGTCCTGAAGTCGCTGAGTGGCATAATCCGACAGAGAAAACGTTGGTTGTTGCAAATTCCACGGAAGAGTTTAAGTATGCTGATTATGAACTGCCGGAGGAAACAGTAACAGCAAATGTTAATAAGGCGGTAGGAAAAAAGGTCGGAGATGAGTTTATCCTTACTTTTGAGGGTGGTGACGGCTCATACTCATACAAGTATACAATACTTGAAATAATACCAGCTCAGTGATGACAAAATGTCTTTTTTGAAGTATAATTACAGAAGTTTTTTGAAAAGGAGAAAAAAAGTGGAACACAGATTATTTACATCTGAATCTGTAACAGAGGGACATCCGGATAAAATATGTGATCAGATATCAGACGCTATTCTTGATGAAATGTTAAAACAGGACCCAAACAGCCGTGTAGCATGCGAAACAGCATGTACTACGGGAATGGTATATGTTATGGGTGAGATAACCACTGAAGCATATGTAGATATTCAGAAGGTTGTCAGAGAAACTGTCAGAGAGATAGGCTATGACAGGGCTAAGTATGGTTTTGATTGCGATACATGTGGAGTTATGCTTGCAATAGATGAGCAGTCTGCTGATATAGCTATGGGAGTTGATAAGGCTCTCGAGGCCAGAGAAAATACAATGAGTGATGAAGAGATAGAGGCTATTGGAGCCGGTGATCAGGGACTTATGTTTGGATATGCCACAAATGAAACTCCTGAGCTTATGCCTTATCCTATTTCTATGGCGCATAAGCTTTCACTCAAGCTTACAGAGGTAAGAAAGAACAGAACTCTTCCTTATCTCAGACCTGATGGAAAGACTCAGGTTACAGTTGAGTATGATGAGGCCGGAAAGCCGGTAAGAATTGATACAGTAGTCCTTTCAACTCAGCATAGTGAGGCAGTTACTCAGGAACAGATTCATGAAGATATACGTAAATATGTTTTCGATGCTGTTCTTCCGAAGGATATGTTGGATGATGATACAAAATACTTCATTAATCCTACAGGCCGTTTTGTAATAGGTGGTCCTCATGGAGATTCAGGTCTGACAGGACGTAAGATAATAGTAGATACCTACGGTGGATATGCTCGTCACGGCGGCGGTGCATTCTCAGGAAAGGATCCTACAAAGGTAGATAGATCTGCATCCTATGCTGCAAGATACGTAGCAAAGAATATCGTTGCAGCAGGTCTTGCTGACAAATGTGAGATACAGCTTTCATATGCAATCGGTGTTGCAAAGCCAACCTCGATCATGGTTGATACATTTGGCACAGGAAAGATATCTGATGAGAAGATAACAGAAATTGTCAGAGAAAACTTTGATTTAAGACCGGCAGGTATTATAAAGATGCTCGACCTTCGTCGTCCGATTTATAAGCAGACTGCTGCATATGGACACTTTGGTCGTACAGATATCGATGTTCCTTGGGAGCATACTGATATGGCTGAAAAGCTGGCGAGCTATCTTTAATCAGATACACAAATAGAAAAAATGACAGCGAGGAATTCGATATGAAAAATATGCTTAACTTCAAAAACTTCTCGGCAGAGGAGCTTATGGAAATACTTGAAATCGCACAGGATATGAAGAAAAATCCTGAGAAGTATGCGCACGCACTTGAGGGAAAGAAGCTTTATTCTCTTTTTGAAAAAACTTCTACCAGAACATTTCTCTCATTTGCAACAGGAATTACTGAGCTGGGTGGAAGCTACTTCAATCAGCTTTGGGAGGATTCCAACTTCGTTCTCGGCGAGCCTATTTCAGAGATAAAATATGTGTGCAGAAATGTAGATATCATCATGGCACGTCTTGTAAAAAATGAAACGGTTGAGCTCTTCGGAGATAATGTTACAGTTCCTTTCATCAATGGCTGTGACAGCTCTTATCATCCATGTCAGATACTTGCTGATGCACTTACAGTTATTGAGAAGTTTGGTGATCTGAATGTTAACTTTATGTACATCGGTGCGAAGAACAACGTATTCAATTCACTTGTTGAATTCTTTGCAAAGATGCAGAAGGGTACTCTTTATGGACTTACACCGCTAGTAAACAATACTGCATGTGGTGATGACTTCTATGAGGCAGCTAAGGCAACAGGATTCTACAAAGAACTTGATCCTGCTATGTCAATGGAAGAAGCTCATGAGTATGCAAAGAAGATGAATATCATCTATACAGATACATGGGTTGATATGGAATTCTTTAACAACCCTGCATATCAGAAGCAGAAGGAAGAGACTCTGGCAAAGATGATGCCATATCAGATCAACGATGAATTCCTTGAGGGTAGTGACGCTCTCGTATTCCATGACATGCCTATGCATGTTGGTTTTGAGATTTCCGAAAGCGTTGAGAAGAAGCATATGGAAACTATCCTCGATGAAGCAGAAAACAGACGCCACGCTGAAAAGGCTGTTATGTACTATCTGCTTACAAAATGTTAAACAATTTATAAATTAAATGACGCGATGCATCACATAGGTGATGCTGACCGTCATTTATCTTTATGCAATAGAGATTTTTAGGAGAGAGAATCGTTATGAAACATTTAATTGATCCAATGGACTTATCAATGGATGAGCTTGATGAAGTGCTTGAACTTGGAGAAGAGATATTTGAGAATCCTGAGAAGTATGCTGAGATCGCAAAGGGAAAGAAGATAGCTACACTTTTCTATGAACCATCCACAAGAACAAGACTCAGCTTTGAGTCAGCGATGCTGGATCTCGGTGGAAATGTAATCGGCTTCTCATCAGCAACAGACTCATCTGTTTCAAAGGGCGAATCTGTAGAGGATACCGTAAGAACAGTAGGCTGCTTTGCCGACGTAATAGCGATGAGACATCCGAATGAAGGAGCACCGAAGCTTGCATCAATGTTCTCACCTGTGCCGATTATCAATGCAGGTGATGGTGGTCATAACCATCCGACTCAGACACTTACTGACCTCATCACGATCAGAAAAGAAAAAGGAAGACTCGACAACATGACGATCGGTCTTTGCGGAGACCTTAAGTTTGGACGTACCGTTCACAGTCTTATAAAGGCGATGTCCAGATATAAAGGTATAAAGTTTGTCCTTATATCTCCTAAGGAACTGAGGGTTCCGGATTATATCATTTCAGAGGTAATAGAGCCGGCCGGCCTTGAGTATGAAGAGGTTGAGTCCCTTGAGGATAATATCGGAAAAGTAGATATCCTCTATATGACAAGAGTTCAGAGAGAACGTTTCTTCAACGAAGCTGATTACGTACGTTTGAAGGATACCTACATCCTTGATAAAAAGAAGATGAAGCTTGCGAAGGAAGATATGATAATCCTCCATCCACTTCCAAGAGTAAACGAGATATCACCATCAGTCGATGACGATCCGAGAGCCTGCTACTTTCGCCAGGTTAAGTACGGCAAGTTCGTAAGAATGGCTCTGATATGTAAGCTGACCGGACTTGTTCCGTGGAAATAAGCTGGTGGGGGACGGTTCTAATTGACTTAGAGCTTATTAGGTTATAAGGAAGGAATAGAAATGAAAATAGATAGTATACAGAATGGAATAGTTCTTGATCATATAACAGCAGGAAATGCGATGCGTCTTTATTATGACCTCGGTCTTGATAAGCTGGACTGCAGCGTTGCCATGATGCAGAATGTTAAGTCCGGTAAGATGGGAAAAAAGGATATTATCAAAGTCGATATGGCTGAGTATGATATAAACTTTGATGTAATCGGTTACATAGATCCGGGCGTTACAGTTTGTATTATCAAGGATGGAGTGACAGTCGAAAAGAAGAAGGTTGCACTTCCGACAAAGCTTGTGAATATCCAGAAATGTAAAAATCCGAGATGTATCACTGCAATAGAACCGAACATCCCGCACATCTTCAAACTGACCGATCCCGAAAAGAGGGTTTATAGATGTATTTACTGCGAAGACAGTGCCAGATCGTAGCACAACCATGGACATTTTTGGTATTAAGGAGTTACACATGATAAAAGCAAATAATCTTTCAATGGTATATGGGAAAGATTTTAAGGCGGTTGATAATCTGTCTTTTGAAATCAAGCCCGGTGAGATAGTTGGCTTTGCCGGACCTAATGGAGCAGGTAAAACAACCGCTATTAAAATGCTTACGGGAATACTCAAGCCTACCGAGGGTAGTGCTGTGATAAATGGTTTTGATATAGTAAAGGATCCGATCAAGGCTAAGGAAAGCTTTGCTTATGTGGCTGATAATCCGGATATTCTCCTTCAGCTAACAGGAATAGAATACATCAATTATATAGCAAATCTTTATAAGGTTCCGATGGATACAAGAGAAGGCAGGATAAATGAACTCGCCGATCGTTTCGGAATCAGGGATTCTTTGGGAAGGCCGATGAAGGAGTATTCTCACGGAATGAGACAGAAGACTATGGTTATCGCTGCACTCATTCATAATCCTCCGGCGTGGATACTTGATGAGCCGATGACAGGACTTGATCCAACAGCTGCATTTGAGCTGAAGCAGATGATGAAGGAGCATGCAGAAAAAGGAAATGCTGTTCTTTTTTCCACTCATGTTCTTGAGGTTGCAGAGAAGCTCTGCGACAGGATAATGATAATAAATCATGGAGTGAGTCTGTATCAGGGTACAGTTGATGATCTGAAGGCTAAGCATCCGGGCGAGGACCTGGAGGCGATATTCATAGGAATGGTTGGACAGGAGTAAGGTTTTTTGAATAATAGTAATACCAATAAATCAAGTACAATCGGCATCCGTTCTCTTACGAAAATCTTCAGTAAGAATTCTGAGATGCAGCTTCCTGAAAAAACAGGATATAAGGTGTTGGCTCTCATAGCCGCACTTGGAATAATGATCCCATGCACACTTATAGTCGGATATATAAGCTTTGTCATGACAGAGGCTTTGCTCGAAACTGATTCGGCAGTGGGTGGGATGCTTTTTGAAATGCAGATTCTATCGGCATTTTCGATGATTTTCGGAATGCTGATCATTTTCAGTGTAATGTTTTTCTCTTCCGATAGAGAACATTTCGTTACACTGCCTATCCCTACGCATCATCTGATGATGGCGAAATTCCTTTATGCATATATAGCTGAAAGTATTATGGAGTTCATGATACTGATTGCGGTATTCGTTGGATACTTTATTGCGATTGCGAAGAATCTTGGAATCGGAGCGGCTCTTCATCCTGTGTCACTTGTGGCATCAGTTGCAGGAGTTTTCCTTATACCGCTTGTTCCGATGATATACTGTGCAGTTTTCAGCCTGGTGCTGATGGCGGCACTCAGCAAAGTGAAAAGTAAGAAGGTTTTCTATAGAACCTCGACTCTGTTTCTGCTTATGTTTGCCGGTCTGTTCCTGTTATCGCTTAAGGGAATCGGCGACATCAATATGGAGAACTACGTTGAGTCGCTGGGAAGCGGTGATAACCTGATGCTCAGAACGCTGAACATCATTTTCTTCCCTGTTCCTTGGCTCGCAAATGCAATAAGTGAGGGAAGTATTCTATGGTTCCTTCTTAGTCTTCTCGGAAGTGCGGCGCTTCTTTTCGCTCTTTATTTCCTGGGCAAGGCTCTTTATCAGAAGGGGCTTTATACAGCGGCCTCGCTTGGCTCGTCCAAAAAGGCTGAGATAAAATCAAGCGATATAACTGAGGATTCTCAGTTCAAGGCAAGCTTCCTCAAGGAGATAAGAGTAATCCTTCGTACGAAGGCATTCTCCGGAAACTGTGCATATATCAACATCCTCTGGCCGGTTGGAGCATTTCTGCTTTTCCATTTTACAAAGGACAAGGGTGCTATAGCTAGTTTTGTAGATATGTATCAGCTGGGTAAGGAACGAGCAGAGATGATAATGATAGTTGTTGTTATATCTATTGCATTTATAGCGACAGCTCTCAATTCGCTCGCATCCACAGCCTTTACAAGAGAGGGACAGCATCTCAGTCTTATCAAGTTTATTCCGGTTCCTTTCGAAACACAGCTTTTGGCAAAAGCAGCAGTAAGCGTGATTTTTACATTTCCTGCACTTTTACTTACAGATATCGTTATCTGCGTATATCTGAAGGCTTCGATCGTGATGGGAGTATTCTATGCGATACTGATGCTGCTTGCACATCTGATATCGATGGTCATCGGTATCCTGATGGACAGCTCGTCGCCTTACGTGGAGTGGGATGATGAATACAGTGCACTCAGAGGAAATCTCAATACATTTTTTAACATGGCTATTATGATGGTATTTAGTGCGGTTGTTGTAGGCCTGGGAATTTTGATGTACGAGCTTCTGAAGCTTCCGATCGGAGCGTTTTACGGTGCGATTTTTGTGATACTTCTGGGCGTAATGCTGAGAATGGTAACCGTAGGAAAAAAGAAAATAATAATCAACATGGGTAATTTATAAGGTTTTATAGGGATTGTAACAATTCTGTAATATTTGGTGTTTACAAATCTGATTTTTATGTTATAATAATGTAGTTGATTTATATTATGTGAACCAAGGATGATATTTTTTCATGAGACCATATGAAGAACAGTATGTCATCAGAGGCGGTAAACCGCTCGAGGGTGAGGTCGTAATAGCAGGTGCGAAAAACGCTGCACTTGGTATCCTGGCCGCAGCCGTAATGACAGACGACAAGGTTACAATTGAAAATGTTCCATATGTATCCGATACGAGAACCCTACTCAAGGCTATCGAAAATATCGGAGCGACAGTTGAATATAAGGATAAACACACAGTAGTTATTTGTGGAAAGGGCATCAGAGAGAGACAGCCTGTAGATGATGAATACATCAGGCGAATAAGAGCTTCCTACTATCTGATAGGAGCGCTTCTCGGAAAGCATAAGTATGCAAATGTTGCTCTACCGGGTGGATGCGATATAGGTGCTCGTCCAATCGACCTCCACATCAAAGGCTTCGAAAAACTCGGTGCAAGAACTGAGATAGTGTCAGGCGGAAGTATAATCGCTGAGGCTGAGGAGCTTCACGGTGCTCATATCTATCTTGATACAGTTTCTGTAGGTGCAACTATCAACATTATGATGGCAGCAGCACTTAGTCCGGGAAAAACTACTATTGAGAACGCGGCAAAAGAACCACACATAGTAGACGTAGCAAACTTCCTTAATACAATGGGAGCAAATATAAAGGGTGCCGGTACTGATGTCATCCGCGTCAGAGGAGTTGAAAAGCTTCACGGAGCTGAGTATTCAATTATTCCTGATCAGATAGAAGCAGGAACCTTTATGGCGATGGCAGTAGCAACCAGAGGAAATATACTTATTAAGAATGTTATTCCTAAGCACCTTGAGGCCATCTCTTCAAAGCTGGTTGAGATGGGAGCTCACGTAATTGAGTATGATGATTCTGTAAGAGTTATGGCTGATGGGGATCTGAAGTCAACTCAGGTTAAGACACTTCCTTATCCTGGTTTCCCTACAGATATGCAGGCTCAGATGGCAGCGATACTTGCCCTGGCAGACGGAACGAGTATCGTCACAGAAAGTATCTTTGAGAATCGATTCAGATATGTTGCTGAACTCGTTCGCATGGGAGCGAAGATAAGAGTCGAAGGTAATTCTGCTATCATAACAGGAATCAAGAAGTATAACGGTGCAAACTTAAGAGCATCAGATCTGAGGGCCGGAGCTGCACTTGTTATAGCGGCACTTTCTGCAGAGGGTGTAAGCGTAATCGAAGATATACAGTATATCAAGCGTGGTTATGAAGACTTTGACCAGAAGATAAGAGATCTCGGCGGAGTTATGGAAATAGCCGAAAATGAAAAGGATGTACAGAAGAAAAAACTTCAAGTGATATAAAAAATCGGTCGCCGGGGTGCGACTGATTTTTTTTCTTTATTCTATTGAACTATTGTGTTAAAATACAAAGTAGCGCTTTGTTTCCATTAGACTAAAAGCGGTAAAGGAGTATAAAAATGGCAAAGAAACCTTATTACATTACGACAGCAATTGCTTATGCGTCTGGAAAGCCTCATATAGGTAATACTTATGAAATCGTACTTGCAGACAGTATAGCTAGGTACAAGAGATTTATTGGATACGATGTCAGATTCCAGACAGGAACTGATGAGCATGGACAAAAGATTGAAACAAAAGCCTTCGAAGAGCTGAACACACCAAAGGAGTTTGTTGATGAGAAGGCTGCTGAGATAAAGCGTATCTGGGACCTTATGAACACATCCTATGATAAGTTCATAAGAACAACTGATGAATATCATGAGAAGCAGATACAGAAGATATTTAAGAAGCTTTATGACCAGGGAGATATCTATAAGGGTTCATATGATGGACTTTACTGTACACCTTGTGAGTCCTTCTGGACAAAGTCACAGCTGGTAGATGGATGCTGTCCTGACTGTGGACGTCCTGTAAAGGAAGCTTCAGAGGAAGCTTACTTCTTTAAGATGAGCAAGTATGCTCCAAAGCTTATGAAATATATCGAGGATCATCCTGAATTCATTCAGCCTGAGTCTCGTAAAAATGAGATGGTTAATACATTTCTCAAGCCGGGTCTTCAGGACCTTTGTGTATCAAGAACCTCATTTAAGTGGGGTATCCCGGTTGATTTTGATGAGAAGCACGTTGTTTATGTATGGATAGATGCACTTTCAAACTATATCACAGGACTTGGCTACGATGTAGACGGAAATAGTGATCCTTTATATGAGAAGTACTGGCCGGCAGATCTTCATCTGATCGGAAAGGACATCCTCAGATTCCATACTATTTACTGGCCGATCATGCTTATGGCACTTGGTGAGCCGCTTCCGAAACAGGTATTCGGACATCCATGGCTTATTCAGAGTGATGGTAAGATGAGTAAGTCTCGTGGAAATGTATTATATGCCGATGATATGGTTGACCTCTTCGGAGTTGACGCCGTAAGATATTTCCTGCTTCATGAGATGCCATTTGAAAACGATGGCGTTGTATCATGGGAGCTTCTTATAGAGAGGGTAAATTCTGACCTTGCAAACACACTTGGCAATCTTGTAAACAGAACTATATCTATGTCAAACAAGTACTTTGGTGGTGTTGTTACCAACACCGGAGTAAGCGAGGATGTAGACGAGGATCTGAAGAAGACTGTTATTGAGGCAAGAACCAGAATCAACATTTGCATGGACAAGCTCCGTGTAGCTGATGCTATAACAGAGATATTTGCTATATTTAAGAGATGCAACAAGTATATAGATGAAACTATGCCTTGGGTACTTGCAAAGGAAGAGGATAAGCAGTCAAGACTTAACACTGTACTTTATAACCTGATTGAGGGTATCACAATTGGTGCTTCATACCTTGAGCCATTTATGCCTGAGACATCAGCAAAGATCCTTGCACAGTTAAATACTCCAAAGAGAACAGTTACTGAGCTTGGACAGTTTGGTCTCTATCCTTCAGGAAACAAGGTAACTGATAATCCTGAGATTCTTTTTGCAAGAATTGATGTTCAGGAAATGCTCGATGAGATAGCAAGACGTTTTCCTTCAGTAGCAGAGCCTGAGGTTGATCCTGAGGAAGAAAAGAAGAAGGAAGAGGCAAAGAAAAAAGAAGAAAAGACAGAACCTACAAAGGTTGAGGCTGTTCAGAAGGCTCTCCTTACAATAGATGAGTTTGACAAGATGCAGCTTCAGGTAGGTGAGATCCTTGAATGTGCAGAGGTTCCTAATTCAAAGAAGCTTCTGTGCTCACAGGTACAGGTTGCAGGAAAGGTTCTTCAGATCGTTTCCGGTATCAAGAACTACTACAAGGCTGAGGAAATGGTTGGTAAAAAGGTAGTAGTTATAACAAACCTTAAGCCTGCAAAGCTTGCGGGTATCTTATCAGAAGGAATGCTTCTGTGTGCAGAGGACGACGAAGGAAACCTTTCACTTCTAACTACAGAGAAAGATGTACCGGCAGGTTCAATGATCAGTTAGAGGAGATAAGTGTGAAGACGAAAATAGTAAAAAGAAGTATTTGTATAAGCCTTTGCTTAATGCTTCTGATCAGTCTGACGGCTTGTGAAAAAAAGGCTTCGGATTATGAAGCGTATGTAAAGAGTCTGATAACGGCAAACTATCTTGGAATAACAGATGAGTATGTCGATATGACGGGCTCGAATGAAGAGGATGCCGAGGCTATATATCTTCAAAATGTAACAAGACTTGCTGACAATCTGTCGCTATATTATGGGTTAGAGATAGCTACAGATCCGGAGCTGGCTCCGGCAATGGTGGATCTTGCGAAGCAGATATATGGCAAGACAAAGTTTGAGGTTAACAGGGTATATAAGGACAACAACATTTACTATGTTGAGCTTACTATATATCCTATAGATATCCTGAATCAGACAAATGATCAGATAGTTGAGTATGTGAATAATTTCAATGCAGCAGTTGATTCAGGCAAGTATAATGATTATTCAAGGGAAGAGTATGAATACGAGTTTGCAAGTGGAATAATCGGAATACTTGCAAGCGCAGTAAATGATATACAGTATGGGGAACCTGAGGTTTTGAAGGTAAGAATCATAACCACAGAAGATTCTTATTACATAGGTAATGAGGATGTAAGAAATATCGATAGATGTATACTTAATACAGATACAGAACAGATGATGAATGCACCGACGCCGACAGATGCGACTGAGGTCACTGAAGATGCAGGACTTCCTGCTGCAACGACGACGGATTCAGAGTCTACGGACTAGCTATAGGATACATTGTAGGTAACAATACTTAAAATAGAGAAGGTAATATAAAACGGAGGTGTAGTAATGTCAGGTGGAGGCGTAATCGAAAGATTAACAGAAGCATGCGCAGAGGAGACTGGAGTTCTCATGCTCGTTAATGTAGACAATTTTGCATTGTTTAACGAGATCTATGGTATAGAGATGGGAGATGCTCTTCTCGAAAGATGTGTCAGAGTAATCAATGAGGTTACAGAGGGGGACGATATAAAGGGTCGCCTCGGTGGAGACGAGTTTATTATTTTCTGCAGGAATCTCGTAGATAAAAACGAGGTTGCGGAGATGCTCGAGTACATCAATGAGAAAATCGACGGGGCTTTAAATGAGATTCTCGGAGAAGAGACAAATGTTTCTCTTGGTGTATCTATTGGAGCGGTACGCGTTCCTGAATCAGGAACAGAATACGAAGAGCTGTTCCACAAGGCGGATACGGCACTTGAATATGTTAAGCAGACAGGTGAACATGGCTGTGCATTTTATGATATGGTTGAGACACAGGATGGTGCCGGAAGAATCTCAGATATCAGTAAATATATGGATGAAGCCGGTGATGAGAGAGGTGCTCTCTGGCTCGAGTATGAATACTTCAGTGTTGTATATAAGTTCTATAGAAGATATATACAGACCTATGGCGGAGTTGCCGCAAAGATGCTTATAAAGGTTAGTCCAAAGGTAAGCAATATCGGTGAAGAACATTTCAAACAGATAGTCAGAGATTTTGGAAAAATAATCAATATTACACTCAGAAAGAGTGATCTTATGATGCAGAGTGGCTCAAGCCAGTTCTTCCTGCTTCTACCGGAGATAACAGAGGAGTATATCGATAAGGTAAAGAGAAGAATAGAGAAGAGATGGATCGATGTAGGACTTAACGGAGTTATGGATATATCGATAGAGTCAGAAGCTATAATTGCTCTTAACGACAAGGAAAAGAACTAAGGACATATGTATGGAATACGAAAGTTACAAAACTGTTGAGGACTCCAGAACTGAATGGCTGAAGTGTATCCAGTATGAGGATATCAACGGAAGCGGACGACTGTTCGGTGGAAGGCTGATGCAATGGATGGATGAGGTTGCGGGTATCGCAGCTACAAGACACTGCGGAGGCTATGTAACAACAGCGGCAGTCGATAATCTGCAGTTCAAGGCAGGGTGCTTTATTAACGAGATAATAGTTATAAGAGCAAAGCTTACTTATGTTGGTCATACGTCTATGGAGGTTCGGGTTGATGTTTATATCGAAGACAGAGACTCCGGACAGAGACGAGTGATAAATAGAGCCTACTTTACAGAGGTTCACGTAGATGAAAAGGGTAAACCTGTTCCGCTCAGATATGGACTTAAGCCTGAAACAGAGTTTGAAAAAGCTGAGTGGGATGGTGCTAAAAAAAGACTCGAAATAAGAAGAAGACGTCGAGTTGAAGGTTTTTGAATTATTAGGAGGAAATCAAGATGGAATTAAAACGCAACGACGACAATAACACAAATCAGCCGTATAATGGAAACAGTTCCTATACGCAGCAGAACAACCCATATGGACAGGGTGATCAGAATGGATACTATGGACAGGCAAATCAGTCCAATCCTTATGGACAGGTTAACCAGTCAAGTCCTTACGGACAGCCAAATCAGTCAAACCCTTATGGACAGCAGAATCCTTACGGCCAGTCCAATGTGTATGATCCTTCACAGGCATACTATACTCAGAGGGCAGTAGTAAATGGTCAGCCTTATAACAATCAGGCCTATGGAGATGCAAGACAGTCAAGACCTGCAGCACTTGCAGCCGGAGTACTTGAAACAGCAGTAGCAAAGTCATTCCTTTATATGTTTATGGCGCTGCTTGTATCAGGTATTGTAGCATTTTTAACAGCAAATCCTTCATCATCTGCATATAACATGCTTTATGGAAGTCACAACATGGCACCATTTATTGTATGCCTTATTGTAGAGTTTGTTCTTGTTATTACATGTACACTTACAATCAAGAAGAACAACGTAATGCTTTCAGCTATTTTGTTCTTTGCATTTGCAGTAGTAAATGGTCTTACATTATCAGTAGTACTTCTTGTATATCAGATAACATCTGTTGCATATGTATTCTTTATTACAGCAGGTATCTTCGGAATAATGGCATTTATCGGTATTACTACAAAGAAGGACCTCACAAGTATGGGTTCTATCTGTATGATGGGTCTTTTAGGAATCATTCTTGCAGGTATCGTAAATATGTTTGCTCATTCAGAGGGTATGGACTTTGCTATATCAATAATCGGAGTTATAGTATTCGTAGGTCTTACAGCATATGATGCTCAGAAGATAAAGGAGCTTGCACATTCAAACTCAGGTCTTTCAACAGACGTTATCGGACTCTACGGAGCAATGACACTTTATCTTGACTTCATCAATCTGTTCCTGAAGCTTCTCAGACTTCTTGGAAAGAAGAACTAGTAAGAAAAAAACTTGGATATAAAATGCTTGAATAGCAGAATAGTTAGATAGATTTAACTTTTTAGTTGTTTTAAGTAGATTAATAGGTTATAATCTGTTTTGCGTGATTAATAATGCTCAAAAGAGCATAAAATAAACATAATGGAGGTAACAAAATGTTAGTTTCAGCTAAGGAAATGCTTGAAAAGGCTGTTGCAGGCGGATACGCTGTAGCACAGTTCAATATCAACAACCTTGAGTGGACAAAGTCAATCCTGCTTGAGTGTGAGGAGCTTAAGACTCCTGTTATCCTCGGTGTATCTGAGGGTGCCGGCAAGTATATGACAGGATTTAAGACAGTTGCTGCTATGGTTAAGGCTATGGATGAGTCTCTCGGAATTACAGTTCCTGTTGCTCTTCACCTTGATCATGGTTCATATGAAGGTGCAAAGGCTTGTATCGAAGCAGGCTTCACATCAATAATGTTCGATGGTTCTTCACTTCCAATCGATGAGAACATCGAGAAGACAAAAGAGCTCGTAGCTATCTGCCGCGAGAAGGGAATCTCTATCGAAGCTGAGGTTGGTGGAATCGGTGGAGAAGAGGATGGCGTTTCATCAACAGGTGAGTGCGCAGATCCAGCAGAGTGTAAGATGATCAACGACCTCGGAGTAGATATGCTTGCATGTGGTATCGGTAACATCCACGGTAAGTATCCTGCAAACTGGGAAGGACTTCAGTTCCAGGTACTTGAGGCTGTTAAGGCTGAGATCGGAAATACTCCACTTGTACTTCACGGTGGTTCAGGAATTCCTGATGAGCAGATCAAGAAGGCTATCTCAATGGGAGTTGCAAAGGTTAATGTAAATACAGAGTGTCAGCTCGTATTTGCTGCTGCAACACGTAAGTACATCGAGGAAGGTAAGGATCAGCAGGGTAAGGGCTATGATCCTCGTAAGCTTCTTGCTCCTGGTGCTCAGGCTATCAGAGATGAAGTTAAGGATCGTGTAGCTGTATTCGGTTCTGCAGGAAAGGCTTAAATAGCACATCTTAAACTGAAAAATGTACTCAAAAGAAGTCATAATTAACAATTATGGCTTCTTTTTTTGTATAAAGTGTAGTATACTACTATTATGTATGTCTAAAAATGGCATTAGGGGAAGAAGGAGAAAATAATGATATTACTAGATACTCAAAAGGAAGAGTTCGCCAAATTAAAGGATATAAGAATATTTGGAAATGATGATCAGGGTGAAAAAATAAATGGTGATCTTCTTGTTATAGGTCTTGGTGGCGTTGGTGGAGCTGTTGTAACAGCTATGAAGGGAATGCTCAGAAACAAGATTACTCCGGAAGATAATATCAATTATCTGCTTATAGATTCTGATATTCCTACTATGGAAGAGACTATAAAAAACAGCCGCGATGGTCTTGGACTTAATGCTCTTGAGGTAATGAGTATATACAGACCAAATCTTGAGGATATTCTCGAAAGAGGTTATAACAGTAAACCTGTTCAGGAAACTCTGGCTAAGTGGATGAGCCCGGACTTTCCTGCAATTCATATAGAAACAGATGGTGCTCATGGAAACAGACAGATAGGAAGACTCATGTTTTCAAATGCATATGAAGACCTGAGAATTCTGCTTTTTGAAAAGCTCGAAGATATTCACAGCGATTCAGTTTCCGGAAAGCTTGATGTAATAATCGTATCCAGTACCTGTGGTGGAACAGGTAGTGGTATTCTTGCTGACCTTACCTACAATATCAAGGCATATGGAAAGTCAAGAAAATGGCAGAACTTCCGTGTCGGAGGATGTCTGCTCATGCCTGATGTGCTTTTTGCAGACAAGGCTGTCTATGAGGATGACGAGCTGAAAACACTTCTGCTTGCAAACGGCTATGCGACAATGAAGGAGATATCTGAACTTATGCAGTCCGGCTATGAAGGAAGAAACTACGTATTTGAGAGTACTTCCCATAGACTCAGTATGACTGAAAATATATTTGACAGCTGTATGCTTGTTTCAGGAAAGAAGGATGATCAGGGATATATTCCTAAGGAAATCATATATAACGATGCAGCATATTTCCTTTCAAAGCTTGCTATAAATAAGTATATCGATGACGGTGATGAGAATGGTATACGTCAGATACTCAGAGACTCATTCTTCGAGGAGAGCAAGCTGGGATACTTCAAGGTAGTTAATGAAGCTGACTACAGAGTTCCTATAAAGGAGATAGAGAACATAGTTGAGCATTCAGTCTTCACAGAGGCTTATTCCCGAATGAACAAAATGCCTGAGAAGGACGATAAGATGAAGCAGGATATAAAGGACGCGTTTGGGGAAATGCAGCAGTTCCTGCAGGGAAAGCCTGGAGATGAGATAGAGCTAAATGTAAATGGTCTTATCAAGACAGGACAGTATTCTGTCCCACAGTATAAGGATATAAAGAAGCGTACGGACAGACTTAGTACAGGTCTTCCTATGGCTCTTAATACAATAAAAACAGATATTCCTGTTATTGTTAAAGCGATAAGAATCAAGATGTCACAGACACTTGAGGCAAACATCGAGAAGTACATGAAGGAGTACGGACCAACCATCACTATGAGAATCATAGGCGCAGCGGGTATAGGTGGCTGCGAAAAAGATGAAGGTATGGTTGTAGAAGCTAAGAATCTTGAGAGTATGCTTGAAAAGTACCAGCCATCTGATGATTATGAGATGGTCATTGAATCCATACTTCAGATAGTTAAAAAGAGATTCTTTACATTTCCAAGTGCAAAGCGTGAGACAGAAAATGGTTATCACGAGGCGTGCATAAAGAGTGCACTTGCAAAGGAAAGAAATATGCTGATTGAGGAGCTGAATTCACAGGATGTATTTGGCGATATAATCAGACAGCTGAGACATAGAGCTGAACAGCTCAGTGATTCCTTCTCACAGTTCAATCAGGACCTTGTAAATGCAGTTGAGGATCTGGCAATTCAGGGAAGAAGAGTTGTTGACTTTACACTTACCGATGCAAAGAGACACGAATTCCTTCCGTCTGATTATGTGACAGAGGAGAGAATAGAACAGTTCAGAACCGGTCTTATCAACATGATGATCAATCACGAAAGCGATATGGGCGGTGAAAAGGTTGTGCCTGTATGCGCTGAGATGGAGCACATATATAAGAACTTCCTGCTTGGACTCGGAGTATATCCAAACGAGAAGGTAATTGCTGTTGCATTTGCTGATCATGTTCCGACTATGCAGGATATGAATGCTATGTTTGTTTCCTTTGACAGCGAAGTACGACGTGGCGTTATGAGGGACGCAGCAACAGCTTTTGTTGCTAACTCCATGAAGAAGACAGAGAAGAAGAGACTTTGTATCATGAAGCCGGGCTTTGATGAAAAGGTAGTTCGTCAGAAGTACATATCACTTCCTGACTCTATGCCACATTTCTCAGAGGCAATGAAGGAGATACTTACATCGGGAAACTATGGTGATGTTCCTGATTCAATCACAACCAACATAGGTGAGCAGGTTATTACAACTGATAATTTCTATTCAGGTGTAAGACTTAAGATGCTCGAATGTGCTACTGAAATGGAGACTGCTTATGGACAGGTTGTTTCAACTGGAGCATACAAAGGACTTCATACTCAGGGGTAGTTTTGACTTATGAAAGGTATTTCAAGAATCAAACGAAAATACTTTAAAAGCCATAAGCTGTTTATATTTGCAATTTTATTTACTACGATCCAGGGAATCTCGGAGGTTATACTTCCGAGATTTATGGGTGAAATAGTTAACAAGGGAATCATGACAGGTGACCTTGATAAGGTTTATTCGATTGGAATAAGTATGCTTATCTTTACAGTTTTACTTGGGATAAGCGGTTATTTTGCATTTGTGCTGACGAATACGGCAGTACTTAGATTTGGTCATGAGCTTAGGACCGATCTATACGATAAAGTGACAAAACTTGGATATAGTGAAGTGCATAAAATGGGCGGCGGCTCAGTAATTACCAGACTTACCAGCGATGTCGAGAAGGTTGTATCAGTTATAAAGATCACAATCGATCTTGTATATAAACCGATGCTTCTTGCTATCGGCGGTTTTCTTATGATATTTACTATAAATATCAAATTCGGACTGGTATTTTTGGGTTTCATAGTTGCCCTAATTTTAATTGTCTCGATTTATATCCACAAAACCTCCTCGATGTTTATGGATGTTCAGAAAAGCGTGGACTCGATAAACACCCGTATGCAGAGAGTGCTTCATGGAATGAGGCTTATAAAGGCTTCTGTAACAGAGGAGTACGAAGAGAAAAGGTTTGAGGAAAAGAATAAGGATCTTTATAAAAGGAACATAAGAGTACTCACGATTATGAGCTCGCTTAATCCTATAGTCATGTTTATCATGAATATAGCCATAGTCGTTATAGTTATTATGATAGGCTATCAGGCTCATGATAATTCGACCTCTATAGGAAATGTAATGATGTCGATCACATACGCTGAGCAGATTCTTATGTCGATAATGATAAGCTCCAACCTGGCCAGAACTATTTCCGAGATAAAGCCATCGGTTGAAAGACTGGAAGGTATAATGGATGCCGAGACTGCGGAAGAGGGGACGGAGACTCTGAGCAGTGTTGAAGCTATAGAGTTTAAGAATGTCTGGCTCGAGTACACTGAGTCAGTAAATGTTCTGAAGGATATATCATATAAGCTCAGTAGAGGTGAGTCATTAGCAGTAGTCGGAAGCACCGCAGGCGGAAAGAGCTCGCTTGCACTTCTGGCGGGCGGACTCGTAAAGGCTACAAAGGGAGAGGTTTTGATAAATGGAAAAGCTATCGAAACCTATGCTCCGCAGGAGCTTAGAAAAAGAATTGCTGTAGTGGGTGCTTATAATAATTCTATCTACAGTGGTACCTATCTCGATAATATCATTCTCGGAAGAGAGTGGATAAGCCGCACGGATGCTGAGGAAGCGGCTAAAAATGCTGAGATATCAGACTTTATCGAGCAGACGGACTATGGTTATGCTTCACTTGCTTACGCAAGTGGTAATACTGTGTCCGGAGGACAGAGACAGCGCCTGATGATAGCAAGAGCGCTGGCCGGAAAGCCGGATGTTATCATCCTGGATGACAGTACATCATCTCTTGACTTCGCAACAGAGAAGTCGGTTGTTGAAAATATTAGGAAAAATTATAAGGACTCTATTCTGATTCTTATAACAGAAAGAGCAGGAAGCGTAGCTATCTGTGACAGGTCCTGTATCCTGAAGGAAGGAGGGCTTGTCGATGCAGACACAGATGACAGGCGGTAATGCCGCACCTCCTTTGGAAAAACGTAGTCCTAAGGATACAAGAAAAATACTTGTGCGTCTATCAAAACTGGTATTCAGGTGGAAAAAGCAGTGCATAATACTGATAATTACTATACTGATTACGCTGGCTTGTCAGCTGACGGTTCCGATACTTGTTCAGAAGGCGATAAATGCACTTATTTACAGAGACAGTGCCGATTTTGTAAAGGTGATAACCGGAATTCTCACTGCACTTGTTGTAGTATTTGTACTTAATTCCCTGATTGAATATATCAAGAACTTAAGTGCTATGAGGCTTTCAGAAAACCTGTCCCTTTATATGAGAAAAGAACTGTTTGAAAGAACAGTTCATGCACCGCTCTCATATCTCGATACGCACAGCTACGGCGATATGATGAGCCGTCTGACAAATGATTCTCAGAGAGTCAGCACAGTTGCACAGGTTCTCGAGGAGTTTACCTCGAAGATAATAGTTATCATCGGCTGTGGAATAATAATGATACTCGAATCGTGGAAGCTTGCCATGATTTCAATCATAACTGCAATCATAACAACTATCATATCAGGAATCATTTCCGGAAAAATGAGAGGCCTGTTTATGAAGCAGACTATATCTCTGGGCGCGATGAACGGGCATCTGGAGGAGAGCATCAAGAATTACCGAACTATGGAGCTTGCCGGTATAAGAGACTATACAAGCGGCAGGATGCGTGAAAAAAGTAAGGAATATACAGATGTTTGTATAAAGTCGAGTATGTTCAGCGCAATCATCAATCCTATCATGCTGATACTCGGAAACCTGAGCTTTATGATCACAGTAGTTGTAGGCGGACACTATGCGATCGATAAGGTTATAACTGTCGGAGTTCTTCAGGCGGTTATCATGTATTCAAAGCAGTTCATGGATTCTGTTTACGGCTTCGGAAATGTGATGATCCAGACTCAGAGCTTTCTTGCAAGTGCAGAGAGAGTATTTGAGGTTATAGATATAAAGATAGAAGATTCGGGAACTGCCTCAAAGCTCGTTAAGCAGGGAGACGAAGCAGTTCAGGATGTGGCAGATGGAGTTGTATTCAAGGATGTCAGCTTTTCCTATGACGGTGAAAGGGATGTCCTGAAGGATATAAATATCTCGCTTACTAGTGGTGAGGTTACAGCACTGGTCGGTGCTACCGGAGCGGGAAAAACAACGCTCATCAATCTGATGCTTAAATTCTACGATAACTATCGTGGAGAGATATATATAAATAAAAAAAATATCAAGGACCTTCCGCTTTCGGAGGTAAGACAGCTTGTCACAGTGGTTCTTCAGGATTCAAGACTTGTAGAGGGTACAGTGCTTGATAACATCATCTACGGTATGGATGCGGATGAAGGCGACGAAGCTTCAGACAGAGAGCTGGTTGAGGATGTACTTAAGGTCATGGGGGTGCGTGATATCTTCAGCAGGCTTCCGAACGATCTGGATACAGAGACAAACGATGATGATGAAACCATCAGCGAGGGTATGAGACAGATAATCGGTCTGGCTCGTGCGATAGTCAGAAAACCGAAGCTTCTTGTTCTTGATGAGGCACTTTGCAGCGTTGACAAAGAAACTGAAACGATGATAAGGGAAAATGTGAGAAAGCGTATGGGGGATGTTACATCTATCACCATAGCTCACAGACTTGATACTACTGAGGACGCCGACAGGATAATAGTCTTAAAGGATGGAGCGGTAGTTGAGGAAGGTACGAAAAACGAGCTGCTGAAGGCTGGTAAGGAGTATTACAGGCTGTATATGAGCCAGCAGCAGGGACGTGAGATATAAGTAGAAAGGTAGTTAAAAAACATGGAACAGGAAAAAAGCCCTATAGTTCTCAGGGTTGAGGATCAACAGTCGTTAATTCACCTTGGAAGCCTGGATTCATTCGATATCACTGAGGGTGGTACAGATGCGGCAAAGGCTATACTGAGTTATTTCGAAAACGGAAAGAAAAAGGAGCTGGAAAAGGCTATCTCTATTTATGAGGAGATAATTCCGAATGAGAACTTTGGCGGAGAGTACACAGCTCTCGAGTGGATGTGCCGTTTCTTCCTTGCACCTGAACAGGCGCAGAAGGACCTTTTGGCACAGCCTTTATCAAAAGCATTTTATGATATGCTCGCTAAAGACGATTTCGATAATCTTAAGACATATCTTAAATACAAGTACCATATAGTTGAATACGGACCGGGAGATAATATCGAGATAAAGGCCAGGATGAGATTCCTGGAGGATTTCATTCTCTTTAACAATCCTGACCGTGAGCGTTGGGAATCAACCCGTGAGAATCTGGAACGCTTCCAGCTTAAGGAAGGAATGACTATTGCAGATGTCGGTTCAGGTCCGGGATACTATTCCTTTAAATTCTCGGATATAGTTGGCGATAAGGGCAAGGTTTATGCCATCGAGACCAATCCGAGACATCTTGATTTTCTTCGTGATTATATAGCAGATAATGATGTAAAAAATGTTGAAGTGGTTGAGAGCAGCTTCGAAGGAATCGGACTTTCATCAGACGTCAGAGTTGATGTAGTTTATGTATGCTCCCTCTTCCATAATGTTTATGCGGCTTTCACTGATGGTGAGAGAGAAGAGTTTATCGGAAGCATCAGAACAGCACTTGGTAATGGCGGTCAGCTCATAGTTGTAGATAATGACCTCGTTACCGGACAGGAGCTTCCATATCATGGACCTTATATCAGCAAGGATCTGATCATCTCTCAGCTTTACTACTATGGCTTCAAGCTGAAGGATGCATTCCAGTTTACTCCTCAGAGATATGCCATGATATTTGATATGGTAGATGTTCCTGAGTCAGCACCTGAAAAGCCAGAGCTTGCTGAAAATGAGATATTTGTTGATTCAAATGTATCACTTGCGAGATACAGAATAATCGGTACCTCTACATCGGGCTATACCGTAAGAGGAAAGAAGCCGGGACGTAAGATGTATGAAGGCATCATGGAAAATGATGAGAATAAGCTTCGTGAGGCTTATAAAGAATTCGAAGAGCTATGGCCGAAGGAAAGAATCGGAGATGATTATACGGCTCTTATGTGGTTTATCGAGTACAAGCTGGCAGATGAAAATAAGCGTAAGGAAATGACACAGGACGGTCTTACGGAAATGTACGCAGACTTCTTCTGTGGAAATGATTTTGACAGGCTGAAGCAGTATCTGCTCTACAAGTTCCATCTCGAAAAACCGGATCCAGTCGATGCTTCCTTTGAAGCAAGCTTTGACTACGACGGAGATGACTTCTCCATCGGAACGATAAACGAATGGAACGAATATCTGATCTTCAACAACCCGAATCGTAAGCTTTGGGAGAAGACTGATGAGATGTGCAAGTTCTTTGATATAAAGGAGGGCGAACACATAGCAGATATCGGATGCGGAAGCGGATTCTTTACCTGGTACTTCTCTAAGAAAGTCGGCGATAAGGGTAAGGTTTACGCAACCGAGCTTAATAAAAATGCTATCAAATATGTTGATGATCTGATAGAGAGATATAACATAAAGAATATAAAAACTATAGTCACAAAGATGAATAAATCCGGACTTAGTGATAACAGCGTAGATACTATATTTATGTGTTCTATGTATCACGCAGCTTATATCACTGATATAGAGTTTGTTAAGGATTCATTTATCGATACACTTCATAAGGCACTTAGAAAGGGCGGACGTATCATTATAGTTGATAACAATGTAACTGCTCCAGGAGTACCTTCTTACTACGGTCCGGGAATCAGCCCAGAGCTGCTTATACAGCAGTTGAAGTATTATGGCTTCAATCTTGTTGACAGATTTGAAATGATTCCACAGAGATTTGCACTGATCCTTGAAGAGGATCCGAATTACACAGGACCGAAAGGTGGCGGAAAGGACGAGTATGGAAGAGATAAGGATAGTAAGCAAAAATCATCTCGAGGCAGAAAGCGCGGAAGGAGAAAGTCCGAGGATCCTATGCTCCACGAGGGGCAAGAGCCTGATATGTTCTATGATAGAAAGAAAAAGTGACACGAGCGGTGAGGCCGAAGGAGCGATAGCTGATATAGCAGTAAAAAGCTTCACTAAAAGACCTGCACTTCAGGAAGGACCACTTATTTCAATCTTTAACTTTATGAATAATGCTTTGTTTGTAAAGAACAAGCCAGGCAGAGTTTATAAATGTGATGCTGCATTTATGATGCTTATAAGAAATTCCTTCAGGTGGGTAATATCAGGAACCAGCAGAGTTTTTTACTTTGCAGACAGAAAGCTGATAGAGCAGTCAGATAAAAAGGAATATCCAAGGCTTGGACTTCAGCCGACCTATACTCCGGAGATGAGTCCGGTGTTCAAGGTGCAGAAGGCAGAAAATGCATTTTTCCTTTGCAGTAAATCACTGACGGATGCAATTGGCGAGGCAGGGATTGAGAAGGCTCTGCAGGAAGCATCCTCTCAGGATGACTGGATGAGAAGGATCGAAGAGATGGCGGGCGATACCGATTTTGCTGCGCAGGCTTTGATACTTCCGAATCAGAGAAAAGCGCCGATTCTGAGCTTTGTTATAATCGGGCTTCTGATAATCGCGATCATTTTGCTGATCGTACTCATAATGAAGTAAACTCATATTTATGGTATTGAATAAATAATTATACCGAGGGGAGAAGATATAATGATATCAAAAGAAGAGAGACAGCTTTTGTTCAAGCATGCTGAAGAAAAATTCGAAAAAGTTGCTGAGCTGCAGAGGCTGGGACTTATATGTGATGACGGAGACTTTGTACCGACTGTACATTATCCACCGATTACCGAATATCCGGATCAGGGACCGGAATATCTGGATGACTATGTATGGCCAGAGGATGACAGAATGGATATCTACGTTCATATACCGTTCTGTATCCAGCAGTGTACTTACTGCCATTATCCAAACAAGGTAGGCCCTTGTGATGATGAAAAGTATAAGTATATCGGCTATCTTATCAGAGAGATGGATCTGTTCCTGAATAAGTTTGAAAAAGAAAAAATAAAGCCACGTTCAATACTTCTCGGAGGTGGAACACCTACCAATCTTCCACCTGATCTTCTGGATCATTTCCTTACCGAGTTTGATAAAAGGGTTGACTTTTCATACTGTAATCAGCATAATGTTGACCTCGGTCCAAACTCTATAGTTGGTCCTGACGGAACTGAGAAGATGCAGATCCTTAAGGATCATGGAGTGACAAGACTCACGATCGGACTTCAGTCTTTGAATAATGATGTTCTTAAGCTGATGAACAGACCTCACGATGCCAAGTGGGCTGTTGATTCAGTTTACAAGGCACTGGATTTCGGATTTGATGTCAATATCGAGTTTATATTCGGACATCCGGGAGAGACACTTGAAAACTGGACCGATGTTATGGAGCAGGCTATCGAGCTTCCGATGAACGAGATACAGATATATCGTCTTAAGGTTCAGGCTTATGGAGACAGACAGGGAGTAATAAACCGTCGTAAGAGAGGTTCGGGACTGGATGACATCCCTGACTTCAAGAATACTATGATGATGAAGTCTATCGCAGAAGAAATGATGGAGAATCATGGATACCATGAGACACTTCGTCGTGTATTCTCTAAGGATAAGAAGGTATACTCACACTATGCTTATAATCAGTGCTGTGCACAGTTTGATCAGGTTGGCTTCGGTCTTTCAGGCTTCTCAAGCTACAGAGACAGATTCGATATCAATTCATACAACTTCGATGAGTATTACAGTATGATCGATGAGGGAAAACTTCCTATAACACGTGCATATAAGCATAGTACAGAGGAAAAGATAAGACAGAAGATAGTTCTTCCTCTTAAGAATCAGGTTATCCAGAAGAAGAGATTTACTAAAAACAGTGGTGGATACAATATCGATGATCTTTTCAAAAAGAAGAGAGCTGCTCTTACGGAGTATGGTCTCATAGAGGATAACGGAAGAGATATTCATCT
>JAEEGL015837961.1_pt1 | contig 44323 bp, 25 predicted proteins | sample 9134231 | NCBI WGS metagenome assembly JAEEGL01 (sample SAMN16246548, study PRJNA631951) | gut metagenome | biome: gut microbiome; feature: rumen; material: fiber-attached | host: Bos | place: Iran: Karaj | collected 2018-10 | reverse complement strand
CGAGAACTGAGTGTTCTCGGAAAGCGCACGGGTGCAGCCATCGGCTTGTGCAAGTCACGGAGCGAAGTGACGGGACGCCGCAGAAGACGGAAATGGCAAAGGTGGTAATAACGAAAAAAAAAGATTGACGTCTAGATTGACATCAAGTTCGACGGAGATTGACGTCAAAAAAACATTCACGTCCTCTGAATATAAGACGTCAATCTACGTCAATCTTATCGTCAATCTATTTGGACGCCTTCAAGGGGAGGCAGCTCGCTGAGCGTATATACGTAAAGGGCTACGCGTATATACGTGAAGGGCTTAGCGTATAGTACGTGAAGGGCTTAGCGTATATACGTGAGAGGCTTCGCGTATAGTACGTGAAGGGCGGTGCGTATAGTACGTGAAGGGCGGTGCGTAGGCAGGCATAGAGGATGGCGTAGGGAAGCATTGAGGATGGCGAAGGGAAGCATTGAGGATGGCGAAGGGAAGGATTGAGGATGGCGAAGGGAAGGATTGAATGTTCTCGATAGCTGCTCAACGGAAAAAGAGAGTGAAAAAAAGGAGAACGCAAGGCGAAAAAAGGGAGAAAAAGTTGGCTAATTCGAATGGATTTTGTAATTTTGCACCATAAATAGCAACACGAAAGCAGAACAACACAGAGGGCAAGCAACAACTATGTTTTACGGAGAAATACTATCCATCCTCACGGCAATGACCTGGACGGTGACGGCGCTTTGCGCGGACGTCGCCAGCCGCCGCATGGGTCAGCTGCAGATGAACGTACTGCGGATGGGGGCATCGCTGATTATCCTCGGCCTCATCCTTTGGGTGACCACAGGCTCTCCCCTACCCCAGCACATGAACGGCGAGGCACTGGCATGGCTGCTGGCCTCGGGGGCCGTGGGTTATGTCTTCGGCGACTACTGCCTCTTCACGACCTACGTGCTGGTGGGCAGCCGCATAGGTCAGCTGTTCATGACGCTGGCGCCCCTGTTCTCAGCCTTGACGGCTTGGCTCCTGCTCGGCGAGACGCTGAGCCTCCAAGCCATAGCAGGCATCGTCGTGACCATCACGGGTATTGGAGTGGTGATCAGAGGGAAAGACCCCTCTAAATCTCCCCGTCAGGGGAGACTTTCTTATCCCCTTGTAAACTCCACGGAGGCGTCTTCTATACTTTCCGACACTGCGCCAGCCGCATCAACATTTTCTGAAATATCGTCAACCTCCTTTACGTCTTCCCTTAAATATAGGCTTCCACCAGCCGACACTGCGCCAGCCGCTCCCCTCCCTGACGGGAGGGGTTGGGGGTGGGTCTGGAGGGGTTGGAAATGGGTCTTTTTTGGCATCGGCGCCGGCATGGGTCAAGGCGTAGGGATAGTGTTGTCGAAGGTCGGGATGGGGTTGTGCGAAGAGACGCCGCTGCTGCCGATGGCTGCGACGATGGTACGGGCAGTGGCAGGTTTCGCGGGCTTCGGCATCGCCTACTACCTGCGGGGCGATCGCGCCCGCATGCGTGCCGGACTGCGCGACCGCACTACCATGAAAGCAGCCACAGGAACAATCATCATGGGACCCGTCATCGGCGTATCGCTCTCGCTGCTGGCCGTGCAACTCGCCCCCGCCGGCATCGCTTCGACACTGATGGCGCTGACGCCCGTGTTCATTCTCTGGCCCTCCCGATGGCTGTTCAAACAACCGATCACGGCACGCGAACTCATCGGCTCCGTCATCGCCGTAGCCGGCGTAGCGCTATTCTTTTTGTAGAATTACGAAAAAGAAATAGCGAATGAAAAGTGAAAAATGAAAAGTGAAAAATAAAAGTTACCTAAACTATGCTATCGAGAATAAAGTGAAAAATAAAAAGGACTGCGGACAGGTGATTTAAGTGAAAAGTGAAAAATGAAAAATTGGCAATGACGAATGACGAATAAGAAATAGAAAATGACGAATGACGAATAACGAATGACGAATGACGAATTTATTTTACCTTTAAAAGCAGGCAATGTAAATTTTATTCGTCATTCGTCATTCAAGACGATTCGTCCTTAGATCTTAACCTTGAACACCTGGAAGGTCTTGGCGGGGATAGTGACGTCGAAGGAGACGGCACTCTTGGAGGACTTGAGGGTGGTAACCGTGCCCTGCTTGGGGCTCACGACCTCGGGCTTGGAAGGCATGTTCTCGGCGTCATAGTCGGAGCAGTCGAGCGAGGTAACGGCGACGCTGGTGACGACGTTCTGCATCTTCAGGCCGTCGATGATGACGCTTGCGGTGCTGGCCTTGGGCTGCGTATTGATGACCTTGACGATGACCTCCTGCTTCTGGCGGTCGATGACGGAGCTGGCGAAGACGCCATCCTCGCCCTGAGGCACGGGATTGACCACAGCCTTGCCGCCAGCATGGGAGATGGTCGTAGGCAGGACATTCGTTCCGCGGTTGAGCATATACAGCTGCTGGACGTAGTAGGAGGCGGTGCGAGCCGTCGAGAGATTGTCATACCAGATGAGGTCGGGACGCCACTGCCATCCGTCGACATGGGCGAAAAGGGGCGCATAGGTGGCCATGTGAACCAAGTCAGCGTTGCGCTCGATATTGGTCATGAAAGCGGCCTCATAGATGCTGGCTCCGGCGTGATTGTACTTCTTGCCGCGGTCGTGGCATGCCCATTCACCTGCGAAGACGCGCGGGCCGTTCTTCGTGTAAAACTTACGGTCATCGTAGCGGTTCATGGAGTTCTGATACCACTTGACATCGCGGTAGTAGTGCTCGTCGACGAGGTCAGCTTTGAGCTTGGCCATCGCAGGCCAGCCGTTGCGGAAGTGATCGTCTTCGGCATTGGGGCCGCTGGTGCCGATGAGCTTGATCTCAGGGTGAGCCTTACGAACCTCAGGGGCGATGATGGCGAGGCGGTCGAAGTAGGGCTTCTCCCACTGCTCATTGCCGATGGCGAGGAACTTGAGGTTGAAAGGAGCGGGATGACCCATGTCGGCACGGAGCTTGGCCCACTCATTCTTGGCGGGGTCGCCGTTGGCGAAGTCGATGAGGTCGATGCAGTCGTCGATGAACTGCTGCAGGCCCTCCTTGGTGCAGAGCGCATGGGCATCGTCGCCGTTCTGGAACTGACAAGCCATGCCTACGTTGAGCACGGGCAGAGGCTCGGCGCCAATCTCCTCGGCAAGCTGGAAGTACTCGAAGAAGCCAAGGCCGTAGCTCTGGAAGTAGTCGGGATAGTAGCGATAAGTGAAAGTGTTCTCCCAGCGGTTCTTGTTGATGGGACGGTTCTCGACGGGCCCTACCGTGTTCTTCCACTGGTAGCGCAGCTCGAGGGTTGTACCTTCGACGATGCAGCCACCGGGGAAGCGGAAGACGCCCGGATGGAGGTCCTCGAGTGCCTGAGCGACATCCTTGCGCATGCCGTTCTCATGACCCTTGTAGGTGTCGACAGGGAAGAGTGAGACATGCTCGACGTCCATCACGCCCTCGCCGCTGCGACGTCTCTCGCCACAGAGGAAGAGGCGCAGCTGAGCGTGCTCGATGGTGCGCGGACTCTTGATGACGACAGTGTACTTCTTCCATTCGCGGCTGTCCACGCGCAGGTCGGTGTTGGTGAACTCCTGGTGCTCAGCCATCGTGTTTTGGTCGACGAACTGAATCCACAGGTACTGCGGCTTGCCGTCGGGCACGCGCGCCCAGACGCTGAAGCGGTACTCGGCATCCTGCTGCAGGCCGATGCCGAAGAAGCCTTCGTTCTGCAGTCCCGTCCAGAGGTCGCGGTGGCCAGCCGAGCTGAGACGTACGTAGTGAGGATTCTTCTCGAAGGGGCCGTCGTTCTTGAGCTCGACCTTGCCGAAGGACTGCCAGCCCATCAGGTGGTCGGGCGTGAACTCGAAGGAGCGGTTCTTGATGAGTTCGCCGTAGAGGCCGCCGTCGGCAGCGAAGTTGATGTCCTCGAAGAAGATGCCCCATTGAGTAGACTGAATGGGAGCTCCAATGCGCTTGGCATTGACATGGATGACATCATCGGCCGCACGCGCGGAGCTGGACAATGAACAGGTGGCGATGCCGCTGAAGAGGGCTGCGCCAAGTAGGATGAGTTTGACTTTCATAAGATAATGATTTTTATTGGTAATGAGATATTTATTGGTGATGAGATATTTATTAGTGATGAGCTATTCATAGGCAATCTTCTCGCCATCGACGACATAGACCTGACCCTTGCGCGGACGGGCGACGCGACGGCCACTCAAATCAAAGGATTTAATAGATTTACTATTTAAGGATTTACTAGATTTACTATTTAAGGATTTATTATTTAAAGATTTATCCTTTACGATTTGGATGGCGGTTGGGAAGTCCGACTGGGAGAGATAGTACTGAGCGAGTGGCGGATTGGCGGCCGTACCCTTGACGCAGAGCCAAGGGGTGGCGGCAGGCTGACGATGGCCGTCGTCGACCTTGAAGAATCCGGGAGCGCCCGTCTGCTCGTCGATGCGGAACTCGTAGAAACACGTGTTGGCGGCTTCGCCGGTGGTCAAGACGCTGTCGACGGCGCAGCCCGTGAGGTAGTCGGTGGAGACGGAGGCAGCGCTCTTGGTCGTAGGAACAAACTTGACGGTGGATCCTGCAGCAGCGCGGTAGATGACGGCTGCACCGGCAGGGATGACCGCACCGGCGGCGAGTTTGGTTGTGCGGACGACATCGTCGGCGGCATTGACGCCCGTCACTTTAAAGGCCGTCACGCCCGCGGGCACACTCACAGGATAAGAGGTATAGAGGACGTCGCAGCCGCTCTCGGGTACCGTACGTTCGAGGGTGTAACGCGCACGCAGGTCGTAGGAGAGATGCGGCGGCTGGTTGTAGACGACATTCTGGCTGATGAGCTGCGCGCGATAGGAGGCATCGTCCATCAGATGGGGGACGCCGTAGTCAGTAGGATAGTCGGTGGCATTGATGACGAGCTGGTAGTTGCTGCCCGACTGCTGCCAAGTGACGATCTCCTCGCGCCAGTCGCCCAGCAGGTCGCCCGACACACAGGGGTTCTGCTTCGACGAGTTGTTGTAGTTGCCGATGACGTAGTTGCCGCCGTTGATCTGCAAGCGCCAGAACGCACTCTTGGAGGCATTCCAGTACTCGAGGACGTTCTTGCCATAGAAATCGTCGGCCAGATCGTCGTTCCAATAGACGCGGAAGCTGAGGCCAGCTCCGCCGCCGTGAGTGACATCGGAGGCGATGAGCTTGCCCGCGGTGTCATAGAGTCCGTTGTTGGCGCTGAACTGCCAGTAGGCATCCTCGGCCTCAGGGTTGAAGTGCGCCATAATGCCGCGTCCCGTGTCGCCGCCCGCCGTCTGATGCAGCAGGAGCTGACCCGTAGCGGCATCGCGCAGGTCCATGCCGTAGGGCTTCTCTTCATGAACCATAAATAGCTCCTGCCCGGGTCGAGAGGGGATGAAATCGCTCAGATGCATCGCATCGCCATGCCCGAGGCCCGTGCGGTAGAGTGTCGTACCGTCAGGCTTGAGGGCGCCTGAGCCGTAGTGAATCTCCTGACAGCCATCGCCCGTGACATCGCCAACGCATACCCAGTGGCAGCCCTCGCCATAGACGGTCTTGGAGAGGCTCTTCACTTTGCCGTCGGCGTAAGTGACAGTGCCTTTGGTAGCGCTCTCGCCGCGGTGGAGCCAACGCAGGGTAAGCGAACTGCCGTCCCAATCGTAAGCGCCGATTTTGCAGCCGTTGTAGTAGCCGCGAGCGAAGATGGCCGAGGGGTTAGCGTCCTCGCCGTCGAGCCAGGCAATGGCAGCGAGGTAGCGCTCAGCGCGGTTCTGGTTATTGTCGCCCCAGAACGAGGTGCTCTCGTCGGCGTAGGCGGTATGATAGCGGATGGTCTGTAGCTCAGCACCTGTCATGCCGTCGAAGACCGTGATATACTCCGAGCCGTGATCCTGCTTGCCGCGACCACCCTTGAGGTTGGCCGTGGGGGAGTCGCTGCCGAGGAGCACATAGTTGCCCTCGCCGTCGATGGCGCCCGGAGCGGTCTTGACCATGAACTCGCCGTAGCCGTCGCCGTCCAGGTCCCATGCGATGAAGGGAGTCGTATGAGCCGAGTTGAACATATTAGCGCCCGTGTGGAGCATCCACAGACGCGTGCCGTCCATCTTGTAGCAAGCGTAGAAGGCAGGCGACGTCGTGCCGCTGCCGGCGGCGTCTTTCTCGTTGGAAGGGACCCACTTGAGGACGATGTCGTACTGGCCGTCGCCGTCCATGTCGCAGAAAGAGGCGTCATTAGGCGTATAGGTGGCGCCTGCGGAGGTCGGGTCGGTAGGCGCGCCGCCCTGCAGGGTGATGAACTGCGTCTGGCTGCTCCAAGCCTTGACGCCCGCTTGGCGGTCGAGGAGGCGTCCTTCGCCATCGACAGCCTCGAGCGTGTAGACGCTGGAAGCCGTGCCGCCGGTATCGAGGTAGTTGGTCTTGCCGCAGACGGGCTTCTTGGTGATGAGCGTACTGCCGCGATAGAGGCGGAAACGGATGTCCTGGGGATTGTCGGCAGCACGCAGGCGCCAACTGACGAGGACGCCGCCCGAGACCTTCACCGCCAGGAGGCCGCGATTCAGCGGCTGAGCCTCGCCTCGCGGCTGGATGTAGCTGACGACGAAGCGCACAGACACGGAGAAGACGGCCCGACCCTCTTTCAGGGCGGTCAGCGTAGCGACTTTATTCTGATAGGTGACTGCAGCCGTATAGCCGTCGGCAGCGGTGACGCTGAAATCGACGGGGTCGCCATAGAGTTTCTGTGCCCAAGTGGCAGTGGCTCCGTTGCGCAGCGCACCGATGACGTCGAGCAGATTGCCTGCCGAGCAGGAGGCCGACGTGAAGTAGTGGGAAGCGTCCCAGATGGGCTCGTCGGTCTCGCCGCTGACGACGACGTTGCGAAAGGCTATCGACTTGGGGTTCTCGTTGTCCTGACCATTGAAATTATAGACGTAGAGGGTCAGCTGAAACGCCTTTCCGCTCTGCACCAACACGTCGGAGAGGGCGTAGGTGTGACGGCTGTAGGCGTTGGGATTGCCCGAAGTGACTTTGTTGCGCAGCGGCACGACGGCGGTCGCCAGCGCGGACTCGGCGGCTGTTCCGTTCTTGACGTAGACGTCGAAATTGCCGCCGTCGGTACCGCATTTGACGGCGTCGAACTCGATGGCCGTGGGTTTGAACGTATGGCCTGCCGTGGGGGTCACCGTGAAGGTGACGCTATGGCCTGCCGTCTTCTGCGTGACGCGCGTCTTGGGCGTCAGCTGCGTGAACGCGGGGCTGTAGGTGACAGCGGTGTAGCCCGCATCGGCGTTACTGCCAGTCATCGTGGCCGTGGCGGTGAGGTTAGCGCCGAGGGCAAACGCAGGTGTCACGTAGTCGGCAGCGCCTGAGGTAAGCGTGGCTGCGCCGAGGTTATCCTTATTGTCCATCACCCATTTGACGTCGATATGGTAGGCAAAAAGGGGGAGGGGGAGTTGCGATAGAATCGCAACAAACAGGACGGAACGAACGAACTGGGCGGAACGAACGAACAGGACGGAACGAACGAACAAGGCGGAACGAACGAACTGGGCGGAACGAAGAAAAGTTTTATTCATTAGTTAGTTGTTGTCAAAAGAATTTACTCCTCTCAGTGGCTAAGGGGCGTAGTCGTCGAAAATCTCGTTGAGAAACAAATTCAGCGGCGCCATTACGCGGAACATCTGCTCGATGCGGTCCTGACTGTCGGGCTCGCTGACGAGCGTGTCGGGAATGGGATGCCAAACGGTGTAGAGGCGCGGACGGATGTACTCGGGGTAAGGGAAATCCTTCGGGAATCCCTTGGGCATTGTCTTGACGAAGTCCTCACCGACGACCGGGAAAAGCGCCTTGAAATCGGGCGCTTCGACGATATCACGGAAGCGGTCGACATCGTCGACGATGGCCTCGCGGATGTGTTTCAGCAAAGGCGCAGGCGGGCACCAAGAGCCACCGGCGATGAGCGAGTTGCCGGGCTCGAGATGGAGGTAGTAGCCGCCACGAAAACTCTTACGCCCATGCGAGCATACAAAGGCACCGAAATGACGCTTGTAGGGACTCTTGTCGGCTGAGAAACGCGTGTCGCGCGCAAAACGATACGTGCATGTCTTGGGCGTCTGATAAGCTACGCTCGCGTCGAATGAGGCGATGCGCAGAATCATCTCTTGCACGAAAGCCTCAAACGACTGACGCGCAGCCTTGTACTCAGGCTGATGGGCATGGAACCACTCGCGGTCGTTGTGCTCGGCTATCTGTCGCAAGAAGCGGTAAATATGCTGCATAGAGTGTCAACTTTACACGTTTTCGGCACAAAGATAGGAAAAATAACGGGAACGATGACGTTAACGGGAACTTTTTTTAGAGAAAAGAGCAAAAAAGCCTCGATAATCAGGGAAAAAGCAAAGCAACCCGATGCACACAGGAAAGAAGCCGCGGCGAAAAATCACGTTTTTCGCGCTTTTCTTTGGATAGGTCGAAAGGGTTTTGTAATTTTGCAGGCAGAAAACTGATTCAGTCGTCCAAACAGCCCTCATGAAAACCCTTTCGCTGAAGAAAATTCCTTTATTAGTACGCGTGGTAATGGCCATCGCGTTGGGCGTCCTCCTGGGCCGCCTCTTGCCGGAATGGCTCGTCGCCGTTTTCACAACGTTCAATGGCGTCTTCTCGTCATTCCTCAAGTTCTTAATACCTTTGATTATCGTAGGTCTCGTCATGCCGTCGATAGCTGACATCGGCCGGTCGGCAGGACGCCTGCTGCTGATCACCGTCTGCATCGCCTATGGTTCGACGGTGCTGTCGGGATTGTTCTCGTATGGCATTTCATCGACGGTCTTCCCCAATCTGATTCCGCCTTCGGATGTAGTAAGAGGAATCGAAGGCGAGGCGACAGGCATCGAGCCCTATTTCAGCTTAGCCATCCCACCCCTCTTGGACGTGATGAGCGCGCTCGTGTTGGCTTTCACGGCAGGACTGGGAATGGCCTATCTCAGCCTGCCCCGCATAAAAGGGCTGGCCGACGAACTGAAAGTGCTGGTCGAAAAGACCATCGCCGTGGTCGTCATCCCCCTGTTGCCGCTCTATATCTTCGGCATCTTCCTCGAGATGACGCGCACGGGTCAGGCCTGGCATATCTTGATGACGTTCGCCGCCATCATCGGCGTCATCTTCGCCATGCATATCGCTTTGCTGCTGATTCAATACTGCATAGCAGGCGCCATCGCGGGGCGCAATCCGCTGCGCCTGTTAGCGACGATGCTGCCGGCTTACTTCACTGCCCTCGGGACCTCGTCGTCGGCTGCTACGATCCCCGTGACGGCTCGCCAAGCCAAACACATGGGCGTGTCGGAGGAGATTGCGGATTTCGCCATTCCCCTCTGCGCGACCATCCACATGAGTGGCTCATGCATGAAAATCACCGCCTGTGCCGTCGCCCTCATGCTGATGCAGAATCTCACGTTCACAACGCCGATGTTCATTGGCTTTGTGCTGATGCTGGGCGTCATCATGGTCGCTTCGCCAGGCGTGCCGGGCGGCGCGATTATGGCTTCCTTGGGCGTGCTGACCTCGATGCTGGGCTTTGGCGAGCACGACTGCGCATTGATGATTGCGCTCTACATTTCCATGGATTCGTTCGGGACAGCCTGTAACGTGACTGGCGACGGAGCAATCTCACTCATTGTAGACAAGCTTCACAAGCAAAAACAAAAGCAATGATATAGCCCTTGCCCCGCGAGCCCCGTAAGGATGTCGAAACGGCCTCCATCACTCGATAGTGCTCGGCGAGTCAGTCGCCGAGTAAACCTAAGTCAAAAGCCGTATCATCGCCAAAACAAAAGGCCACAAACGAGGGCAATTCATTGCTCATGCAGGAAGCGATGACGAGTCGCAGAAGATTAATTTTTGTTAAGGTTTCGGCTCTTTTGCATCAACTTTCAAGAAAAAGATGTAATATTACGCAGATTTTTAACCAAACAGGTTCGATTATGAAGCATTTTACACTGATTGCAGCGGCCTTAATGGCTTTATGCACAACGATTTCCGCGCAAACTGTGCGCGTCAAGTACTTAAGTACATCTTCGCAGGCTCTGAACGCTGAAATGCTGCTGAATGACGATCAACCCGTCCAGCTGAGCCGCATCCTCTTCGCAGGTTACAACTCCATCTGCTTGCCTCTGACACTCGATGCCAAGCAACTGCAGGAAGCAGCTCCTGACGTACGCGTGGAGCGCCTCACGGGCATGCGCCAGGAAGGCGACGTCCTGAACCTGCTCTTTGTCGACTGCACCGACGAGGGCATCGAAGCTGGTGTTCCCTACCTCATCTTCTCGCCTAAAGCGCAGAGCCTACGTGCGCGCAACACCACCAGCAACGGCGTCAGCACCCAGCTCCGCGATGTCACACTCAGCGACAACGCCGGAAACCGCATCACCTTCGGCAGCAGCTGGGAAGCACTACAGACCACTGGCCGCTATGGCATTCCCGCCAAGCAGGATGTCGAGATTCTGGAGAGCGTGCTCGTGCGCACGGATGGCGCTCAGACGTTCCTGCCCACCCGCTGCGGTTTCACGTGGGACTCGCAGGCCCCAGGTGCCAGCAATCTGCAGATCAAGCACGTGAAAGCAGCTGACGTCACTCGCGTAGAGAGCCTCAAGGCCAGCCGAGAGATTGTCGACATCTATGATGTCAACGGCGCCCTCGTCCGCAAGCAAGTACGTTCTAACGAGGCCATGAAGAGCCTGCCGCGCGGCGTCTATGTCATTGGCTCAGAGAAAGTGGTCATCAAGTAGCTTTCCACGCACCTCGACTTTCATCAAACAAACTTAGAAACAAAGAACTCGCGCTGTCCTTTGAACAGCGCGAGTTCTTTTATGGGATTAACTTATCCGTCATTCATTCCCGCTTGACGTCAATCGCAACACCTGCGCCACGGCAATCAGCGCCCATGGGAGGATTCTCCTTGAGGAGCTCAAGGTGCACTGCCTGAGCGGTCGGGAAGCGGTCGAGCAAGGCATTGCAGATGCGAAACGCCAGATGCTCAAGGAGCTGGGCAGGAATATCCATCTCGGCTTTCACCACCTCAAAGGCCTCGGCATAGGAGATGGTCCCCGCCAGTTCGTCGGCGGTCATGGCACGCGAGAAATCAGTCTCGATGGAAAGCGTGACCATAAAATAAGCGCCCACGGCACGCTCCTGAGGGAGCACGCCGTGGTAGCCATATAGACGGACGTCCTTCAAAAGGACCTGTGAATGTTCGACTTTCAAATTCTAATTGTTGTTGAAGGTTAGTGACAACGGCTGCTATTCGCGATTATCCGCAGCGGCTGGCACCGCAGTTGGTGCAGATGAGACAGCCTTCCTGATAGACCAGCGTCTCTTGACCGCAGTTGGGGCATACTTGTCCCTTGGCAACAGTGCCATCCTGGATGTACTTCTTGAGCGCACGTTCGACGCCGTTCTTCCAAGTGTTGATGGTCTCATCGTTGAGCGACAGTTGCCCGACGAGGCGGATGACATGATCCAACGGCATGCGATAGCGGAGCACGCCTGAGAGCAGCTTGGCATAATTCCAGTACTCAGGGTTGAACTTCTCCGAGAGGCCTTCGACAGTGGTCTTGTAACCGCGTTTGTTCTCGAACTGGAAGTCGTAACGCTTCGTACCATCGGGGTTCAGCTGCTTGATGATGCGACCCTTGGTGACGCTCTTCGGCAGCAGGATGCCCTCCTCATCGTCTTGCAGACCCGTGAAGATCTCGTAGGGATAGCCATTGAGCAAACCGACGAAGGCCACCCACTTCTCCTTGTTGTTCTGGAAACGGACTACGTCGCACTCCAACACTTCGGGGCGCTTCTCCACGACCTCGGGAGGACGGCACTCCTGGATATGCTTCTCGCTCGTCTCGAGGGATGGCGTGTCTTGCTGCTGCTCGTCGCCTTCGCCCTTCTTCTCCTTCTTCTTGCTGACGCTGATCATGACGCCGCTGCGCGAGCCATCGCGATAGATCGTACAACCTTTGCAGCCGCTGCGCCAAGCTTCCATGTACAGGTCGTTGACCAACTGCTCATCGACGGAATTCGGGAGGTTCACGGTGACGCTGATGCTGTGGTCCACCCACTTCTGGATAGCGCCCTGCATGCGAACTTTCATCAGCCAGTCGACATCATTGGCCGTAGCTTTGTAGTAGGGCGACTGCTCGACGAGCTCATCAATCTCCTCCTGCGAATAACGACGTTCCGTGTCGAGGCCGCAGACCTTCATCCAAGTTAGGAACTTGTGATGATAGACAATATACTCCTCGAAGGCATCGCCCGTCTCATCGACGAAGTCCACATGCACCTCGGGGTCATTCGGGTTAACCTTGCGACGGCGCTTGTAGACGGGCATGAACACAGGCTCGATGCCGGATGTGGTCTGCGTCATGAGCGATGTCGTTCCGGTGGGAGCGATGGTGAGGCAAGCGATGTTACGGCGGCCGTACTTGACCATATCGGCATAAAGCTGAGGATCGGCAGCCTTGATGCGCTGGATGAACGGATTGTTCTCCTCGCGCTTGGCATCGAACATCTCGAAAGCGCCGCGCTCACGGGCCATCTCGACGCTGCTGGCATAGGCATTCAGGCAGACGGCCTTCTGCACCTCGACAGCGAAATCAGTGGCCTCTTGCGTCCCGTAGCGCAGACCCAAAGCGGCCAGCATGTCGCCTTCGGCAGTGATGCCGACGCCTGTGCGGCGTCCCATCGAGCTCTTGCGCTGAATCTTCTTCCAAAGGTTGCGCTCGGCGAATTTCACTTCCTCCGACTGCGGGTCGGACTCAATCTTGGCGAGAATCAACTCAATCTTCTCCAGCTCCAAGTCGATGATGTCGTCCATGATGCGCTGGGCCTTACGCACGTGCTCACGGAATTTGTCGAAGTTGAACTGCGCATTGCGCGTGAAGGGATTGTCAACGTATTCATAGAGGTTGACGGCCAACAGACGGCAGGAGTCGTAGGGGCAGAGAGGAATCTCGCCACAAGGATTCGTGGAGACAGTGCGGAAGCCGAGGTCGGCATAGCAGTCGGGCACGCTCTCGCGCAAGATGGTATCCCAGAACAGGACGCCCGGCTCGGCGCTCTTCCATGCGTTGTGGACGATTTTCTTCCAAAGTGCCGAAGCGTCAATCTCTTTCGACACCATCGGGTCGTCGCTGTCGATGGGGAACTGCTGCGTATAGGGCTTGCCCTCAGCAGCTGCCTGCATGAACGCATCGTCGATCTTCACGCTGACATTGGCGCCCGTGACCTTGCCTTCGGTCATTTTGGCATCGATGAACGCCTCGGCATCGGGATGCTTGATTGACACGCTGAGCATCAACGCTCCGCGACGGCCATCCTGAGCTACCTCGCGCGTACTATTACTATAGCGCTCCATGAAGGGGACAAGACCCGTGCTGGTGAGGGCTGAGTTCTTGACGGGCGAGCCGGCAGGGCGCAGGTGGGAGAGGTCATGCCCTACACCGCCGCGACGCTTCATCAGCTGCACCTGCTCCTCGTCGATACGGATGATGGCTCCGTAACTATCGCTGTCGCCGTCCAGTCCTACGACGAAGCAGTTCGAGAGCGATGCCACCTGATAATGGTTGCCGATGCCTGTCATTGGCGAGCCCGCAGGGATGATGTAGCGGAAATGGTCCAAAAGGTCGAAGACCTCCTGCGCCGTCATCGGATTCTTGTACTTCTGTTCGATACGGGCCACTTCATTGGCGATGCGCCAATGCATGTCGGCCGGACTCTTCTCGTAGATATTCCCGAAAGAGTCCTTCATCGCATACTTGTTGACCCACACGCGTGCGGCCAGTTCGTCGCCCGCAAAATAGTCTAATGAGGCAGCAAAGGCCTCGTCATAAGTATAAGTCTGTGCCACAATAATATAGGGTAAAGTGATAATAAAGTTCTTCTGCAGTGAACACCGAATGGCGGTGCAAAACTACAAAACTTTTCCCTTTTGGCAAACTTATACGCGAAATATTTTCAGAAAATTTTCTATTTTGTAAATATTAGGTTTCTAACTTACACTTAATCGCACGTCTGAAGAGCAAGCAAATGAGCCACTTATCTAATTAAGCACCAGCACCTTCCGACCATTTACTATATTCACGCCCCGCCCGATAGCCAGACGACTTCGACCATCAAGTCCATAGACCTTCGGCTTATTATTTTGGAAACCGACAGCGGAAATGCCGGTCGCGCTCTCGAACGCTTCTACACTTTCGTAGAAGCCAATGTTTTTAATTACGGAGGAGCCTGTCGTGCTGGTGAGGCCGAAGATGGTATGCCCTTGACAGACGGAGAAGCGACTGCCCGTGTTGTTGCCATTGAGTCCGCTTTTGGCCATATCCCACGCGATGATAGCATCGCCGTCGGCGGCCCGTTTGACGGTCGTCGGCGTCACCTGCGAACCCTTGTTCACGCCATTGAGCCACCACAGATAACTGCTGCCCGACGTGCGCGAGAGATTATTGCCCTTGACGATGAGGAATCGTTGCGACGCATCTATCTCGTAGTCTAAGCGCTGCCAATCGAGGTTCAGGGCTACATTATTCTGCCCCGTAGCACGGACGGTAATCGTGTTGGCACCGTCGTCATAGCTGATGTCGGACTGGCTGACACGTGCTGCATCGCCTGTCACCCAGTCGCGGGCATGAAAGCGATAGCTGTTGTCGGTGTAGTCCTTCACAAGACGCACATAATAGAGGCCTGGAATGAAGGTCGAAGGCGAAGCGGTCAGGCGGAACACAATCTCTTTCTTCGCCTTGCCTTGAGCGTCGCGCATCAGAGCAGAGGGGATGGGCAGTTCGAGGTTGTAGAAGCCTTTGCTGTCGGCGTTCTTCACGGAAGCTGCCACGGTGATATCGGCAATCTTCTTCCCATCGACCGAGACGTAGCCTTGACGCCCCTTGTCGTCAGTCGTCAGGCGCAACATAATGGCCAGCCCGTCGGTGAGCCCTTCGGGGTTGGCGAGCGTGTACTGGATGAAGCCTCCTGCACGGGCATCACGATAGGTCTCGCCGTCGTGGCTGCCCGTCGACGAGTCGCTGCTATACGCGTACTGATGGCCAGCCTCGCTCTGCTGCTCGCCCGTAGCCACGAAATCCAACGTCCGGGCATCGAGAGCTGCGCGCTCGGCGTCGGCACGTCCCATCTCGCTCTGCTCATAGGCCTCCTCAGTGGCCTGATACCAGTAGCAGACATAGCGGGCATGATGAATGCCGAAGAAGGGTTCGAGCGTCAACGCACCCCAGCTGCCCTTCGACTCCTCGCTGGAGGCATCGATGGCAAACTGCAGTCGCCCGAGGTCCTTGGGTTGGATGCGTCCGAGCACGTCGGCGCGCGCCCCGATGAGCAGCGGCGCACTACTGAGGTCGCGCGCCGAAGCACGACTGCCGGGAGCGTGATCCATGCGCCCTTCGCCGGCATACTCGTTCTGCAGCCGCTCGAAGGAAAGTCCCGTCGCAGCCGCCTCCTCGGCCGACGATGCTGTCGTCTTGGCTGCCAGCAGCACAGGCCCGAACTTGAACGCGACGTAGTCGGCGCAGCCGGGACACTCCTCCATGCGCAGCGTCATAGGCAGGTAGACGGTGATGCGGTCGCCCGCCTTCCACTTGCGGTCGAGAGCGACGTAAGAGGCCTCGCCCTCGACGACAGCCGCTCGTACGTCCTTGCCATTGACGGCTACCTGATAGTCGCTGCCGGCCCATGCCGGATGGCGGACGTTTATGATATAGGTACCCGCGCGCGTGACCGTGAGTTCGCTGACGGCCGTCTGCGCCGTAGGTGTATCGCTGCGCGAGGGGTCGACGTAGGGGAACAGCGTCTCCTGTCGGATGCCGAAAACGGAGTTCTTGAGTTCACTGGGCACGAACAGGTTCACGTACAGACTCTTGTCGCCGTCGTGAGTATAGACGAAATGGCCGTATTTCGAATGATTCTCCATGCCCGTCCCTACGCAGCACCACATCCCTTGATTCACCTGCGAATAGATGCGATAGCCCTGAGGGCGCAACGTGGTGAAGTAGACATAGCCTCCCGTCTGCGGATCGCGCGTCGAAAGCATGTGGTTCATCATCGTCTGCTCGTAGAAGTCGGCATAGCGCCCCTCGTGGGTGTCGTCAAAGAGGTTCTCCGTGAACTTCAACATATTGTTGCTGTTGCAGGACTCCGGTCCGTCGAGGTCGTTGATGTAGCGCTGCCCGTTGGCGGGGTCGAAGAAGTGCTCGGACGTACTATTGCCGCCAATGCAGACGGTGCGGTGACTGACCACGTCGTCCCAGAAGTTGAGGGCAGCCGTGCGATAAGTGTTCGCGGAGCGGTCCAACTGCCATATACGGTCGAAGCCGATGAACTTGGGCACCTGCGTGTTGGCATGCTGGTTGTCGAGGAAGTGCGGGTTATAGCTGCTCCCCTGCATGCCGTCGATCTGACGCCGATGGCTATAGCGCTTGGCAGCTACCAAGTAACGACGGTCCCCGAAGAGGGCGTAGGCGTCGGCCAATGTCTCGTTCATACCGCCGTGCTCCCACCCGAGCATGGCCTGCATGTCGTCCTCGGAGAGCCTACCGACCACGTCGACCGCCCAGTCGGCCAAGGCGCGAAAGCAGTCGCGGGCCGTGGCGTTGCCGGCATATACCCAAGCATCGCGCAGGCCGGCCAGCACCTTGTGCTCGCAATAGAATGGGACCCACCCGCCAAAACGACGGAAAGCGGTGAGGTCGCCTGCATAGAGTCCGGTCCAGACTTGATTGATAGGTTGTCCGCCGATGAATCCTTTCAGGCCCTTTGTGTTCGTGGCGAAAGCGTCCTGACAGTCCTTGAGAACCGCTACGCAGTAGTCCAGCCGCTGCTTCAGTTGCGCACGCAGCGCATCGTCGTCCACCGCCGCCCATGCCATCGCGAGGGCCGTCAGGTAATGGCCTCCGACATGTCCCTCCAGGCTCCAATCGCTCTGTCCCCAGTTGGGGAACGACGGATGACGGGCGACCCAGTCGGCATAGCGACCCGTGTTGAGTCCTGCCTGCCGCACGAAAGGCGTCAGCAGACGGTCGGCGTCGTAGTCCAGCAGCAGACGCGCATTGCCGTCCTGAGCCGTCTTGAAAGGGCCGTCGAGCAGACGAACCTCCGTGAGGTCGAAATGCTGAGGGTATAACTTACTTTGCGAGTGCAGCGAGGATGGAAGGAGGCTCAGCACCAGCGAGACTGTGAAAAGACGAAGTACTTTCATTATAGTTGGTTGTTGTTTTTGAGATAGAAGTTTATGATTTTACTTGGGAGCGAAGGAGTTCTTGAAGTTAAAGAAGTTAAGAAGTTATCGCTTCTTCGAGCGACAGCGAGTCTGAAGAACTTTTCCGCTCGGCTCTGCCGCTTCGCTTGCGAAGAACCTTTCAACTTTTCAACTTTTCCGTTCGGCTCTGCCGCTTCGCTTGCGAAGAACTTTTCAACTTCTTCTTCCGAGGATTCATCATCTCATCCGTGGACGATCGTTCTCATCCTTGTAGGCGACGACGCCGAGGGCGTCCATCACGACGAGCGTAGGGTCGTAGCCCTCGGGCGTCACAAACAAGACGCCGCCGTTGGGCAGTTGCCACTGATAGCCGCGATCGGTCTCGTCATAAGTCGGGCCATAACGGGCCTGCAGCGAATCGAGGTAGACATTGAGGTCCACATGCTTGGGTTGTGCCAGCAGACGATAGACGGTACGCGTATGTCTCGTGTAGCTCGCCTGGACGTAGCAGGTCTGTCCGCAGACGGGGCCCTTGAAGATGAACATGTTCTCGTTGCCTACACGGCGAGCCAGCGTGAAACCGCGCTTCTGTATCGCGGCAGAGAACTCATAGATGTCTCCCTTCACCTCCACACCCTCGAAAAGGATGTGCTCCCTCACTACGGGAGCAGCTGTCGTGTCGGGCGCTGCCGCAGCAACGTCCTGCGCCTGTATGCCTACGGCAGAGCAGACGAAAAGCATACCAAAAAGAAACGCTTTCATAGCCAAATGTGTTTGTAAGTGGGTTATTTGCTGCAAAAATAAGCATTCTCTGCGATTTACAATCATTTCTTAACGACTTTTTACTTTTTATCACTACCTTTGCGCCCTGATAACTGGAACGGACCTTCGGCGCACTGCCGCCATGGATAGGTTTTGGCTCTCGAAGACGTTCTGTTCCTTCATCCGTAACTATTCTTTTCTACTATGAGTCGACAAACTATACGCAAATACAGTCAACGCGATATCGCTCCCGATTTGCTCGAACGCCTGTTCAGAACGGCAGCACGTACGCAGACAATGGGGAATCTGCAACTTTACAGCGTTGTCGTGACACGCTCTGCCGAGCAAAAAGCAGCTCTGGCTCCTGCTCATTTCAACCAACCCATGGTCACGCAGGCCCCTGTCGTGCTCACCATCTGCGCCGACTTCCGTCGCACATCCGTATGGGCTCGTTGCCGCAAGGCAGAACCGGGCTATGACAACTTGCTCAGTTTCATGAACGCGGCCACTGATGCGCTCCTTTTCACCCAGACATTCTGCAACTTAGCCGAAGCTGAGGGGCTTGGACTCTGCTTCCTCGGTACGACCATCTACCAACCTCAGCGTATCATCGACGTCCTGCAGTTGCCTGCGCTCACCTTCCCCGTCGCTACGCTTACCGTGGGATGGCCGGCCGAGCAGCCGCAACTGACCGACCGCCTCGCCACGGAAGCCTTCGTCCATGCTGAGACCTATCACGATCCTACGCCCGAGGACATTGATTCTTTCTATGCCCTCAAGGAGTCTCTGCCCGAGAATATTGAGTTCGTCCGTATCAACCAAAAGGAGACGCTCGCACAAATCTTCACTGATATCCGCTATACCCGACGTGATAACGAAGCCTTGAGCAAGACCCTCCTTGAAGCACTGCGGCAACAAAAGTTTATTCAATGATGAATGACGAATGATAATGGCGAAGGACGAATGATAATGGCGAAGGACGAATTCAAGTTTCCATCCACCTTCGCGAGGTAATCTTTATTCATCACTCCGCGCTGAGCGTGATTCGTCACTCGTCACTCCGACCTCCCTTCTAACTAAAAATTTTAACCACAAGCACTATGTTTTCATTTCTTATTTCACTCGTCGCCCTCGTCCTCGGCTATGTCCTCTATAGTCGCGTTGCCGAGCGCGTGTTCGGCCCCGACGACCGACCTACACCAGCTCTTCGCCGAGCAGACAAGGTCGACTATATCGTCATGCCAGGGTGGCGCATCTTCATGATTCAATTCTTGAACATTGCAGGCACAGGCCCTATCTTCGGAGCCATCATGGGCATGTGGTTTGGCCCGTCGGCTTATCTGTGGATCGTCTTCGGATGCATCTTCGGCGGCGCCGTCCACGACTACATCAGCGGCATGCTCTCGCTACGCCACGATGGATGCGGCCAAGCCGAGCTCACGGGACTTTATCTGGGTTCTGGTGCACGAAAAGCCATGATCGTTTTCACGATGCTGATGATGGTGCTTGTGGGCGCTTTCTTCGTCTACTGTCCCGCCATCATCTTAGCTGGCATCTGGGGTGAGAAGATGATGTGGGTGGCCATTATTTTCCTCTACTATGTAGCCACCACCGTAATGCCTATCGACAAAGTCATCGGTCGCATCTATCCCTTGTTCGCGCTGTCGATGTTGTTCATGGTCGTAGCTCTTGGCATCGTACTCTGCATGAAGTTTCCCGTATTGCCCGAGGTATGGGATGGTTTGAGCAACTTGGGCGCCGAACGTCTGGGGTTGAAACAACCGCTCTTCCCTGCCCTATTCGTGACCATAGCCTGCGGTGCCGTGAGCGGTTTCCACGCCACGCAGTCGCCCATGATGGCTCGCTGCATGAAAAGCGAGCGTCAGGGACGTCCTATCTTCTATGGCGCCATGATCACCGAAGGTATTGTAGCTCTCGTCTGGGCTACCATCTCCAGCTACTTCTTCTTTGCCGAGGGTTGGCGCGAGGTTTGCTCCCCCGAGCTCGTTGCCAAATTCGAAGCCTCCGGGCTATCGCTCATCCAAAACTTCGATGCGCCTACTGTCGTCAATATCGTCTGCGCCAGCTGGCTCGGCACTTTCGGCAGCATACTTGCCCTGCTTGGCATTGTAGCCGCCCCAATCACCACAGGAGGCAGCTCGTTCCGCTCAGCACGCCTCATTCTGGCCGAAGCCTTCCACCTCAACCAAAGTTCGAAGCGTGCTCGTCTGCTGTTGAGCCTACCCGTGTTCGCCGTAGGTATAGCCCTGCTGGCTTGGCAGATAGGCAATCCATCAGGTTTCAGCACCATTTGGCAGTACGTAGCCTGGGGGACACAGCTGATGGCCGCCGTGACGCTTTGGGTCTGCACCGTCTATCTGTTCAAGGAACAAAAGTGCTACTGGCTCACCCTCATTCCTGCGCTCTTCATGACGGTTGTCGTCAGCGACTTCCTTTTCGTCTCGAACACTACGCTCGGCCTTCCCTACACGCCTTCGCTCATCGCTTCCCTCGTGATAGCGCTTGCCGCCTTGGCCAGATTCATCTGGTGGGCGCGTGCTCGACATTAACGAGCCAGCTCATCTGTCGCATCTATTTCTTAATGAAAACCAACGCCCCAAAGCGTTCTCTTCCATCACACAAAAACATGAAACAGCATCGAGTCTTTTCCCTGCTCCTCGCAAGCCTTCTCATAGCGTCGGCCGTAAAAGCTGAGGATGCCCAGTTCCACATCAGTCTGAAACAGCCCGGCAACCCTGCTACGACCTATGAATTGCGCCAGCAGGGCCAGCAACTCGTTGCCGACAATCAACTGCCTGTCGTCATCACCAAAGAACTCACTAACGTTGGTGATCATCAGTTGCTCACCCTTACCGTGAGCTCCCGCGAGCGTGCGTATTTTCATATCGGAGCGTTGCTGCCCACTACATTTGCCACTGATGGGTGCGATTTTTATCTCCCTGGCTTCTGGTACCACAAGAACCTGCGTTCACCTCGCGAAGCGCCTTCGTTCCATACTTCACGCGACTGGACGTTCCGCGAAGACCGCCTTTCCTCGCCTATGACCAGCGTCTACGATGGCGCCACAGGGCAGACGCTGAACGTGCTACGCGTCTTAGATGCTCCCGCCGAAGCCCTGACCACGCATATCGAAGGCGAAGTCATCCTCTCGGGGCAGTCGTCTATCGGGTACCTCGGCTTTGAAGGTAGCAGCGGCAAGGCTTGCCTCGCTTTCGGCTATCCTTACCAAGAGACGCCTAAGCGCTACATCCGCAAGCTGCAACTGACGCCCGCCATCTGCGCCTTCGCTCGTCTCGAGAAGGGCGAAAGCAAGACCCTTCGATGGATGATCCATCAAGGCAGGGCCAAGGATTTCGGCGAACACGTCGCTCAGGCGTGGCAGCTGTGCGTCGACGAGCTGCGCCCAGAGCCTATCACTCCACTCTACACACCCGCCCAGATGAAGGCTCAGTTGGCCAACTATTTCCGCGAGGCTTATGTGGATCAGTATCCCATCAAATATCACTCGGGCCACAGCCTCCGCTGCGATGACTGTAAGCCCTACCCTTCCGCTCAGCTTGGATTCTGCGGCCGCACTATTCTCAATGGTTTCAACTCCATCGAGTATGGTGAACAGACAGGAGAACAGCGGCTTGTAGAGACTGGCCAGGCCATCCTCGACAGTTATCTTGAGAACGGCTTCACCGAGGGAGGTTATTTCAAGGACGAACTCTTGTTCCACCGAGCCCTTCCTGCCGACAAAGACATCGTCCACAGCATCCGTCAACAGAGCGAGGGCGTCTACGCCGTTCTCCACTACCTCCGCTACGAGAAACAACACGGCCGTCGTCACTTGGCGTGGGAGAGAAAAATCCGTACACTGCTCAACCGCATGCTTGAGTTGCAGAAACCCGACGGCAGTTTTCCCCGTAAGTATCGGGATGACCATAGCGACGTCGACGCCTCGGGAGGCAGCACGCCAAGCGCCACGAGCACGCTCGTCATGGGCTACAAATACTTTGGCGACAAGCGTTATCTGGCGGCCGCCAAGCGTACCGTCGATTACCTCGAGAAGAACATTATCTCGCCTTCCGACTATTTCTCCTCTACGCTCGATGCCAACTGCGAGGACAAGGAGGCCGCCATCAGCGCCGTCACGGCCACTTATTATCTGGCTATGGTCACGAAGAAAGCCGAGCGCCAGCACTACATCGACCTCTGCCAGCGTGCCACTTATTTCGCCCTCTCGTGGTATTATCTCTGGGACGTCCCCTTTGCCGAAGGTCAGATGCTCGGCGACCTCGGTTTCCACAGTCGTGGCTGGGGCAATGTCTCTGTCGAAAACAACCACATCGATGTCTTCGTCTTTGAGCTCGCTCATATTGCCCGCTGGCTATCCACCGTCACCAACGAGCCTCGCTTTGCCAAAGTCTGCAATGTCATCGAGTCGAGCCTCAACCAACTGCTGCCTACGCCCGAGCGACTCTGCGGCATCGCAGTACCAGGTTTCAACCCCGAAGTTGTGCAGCATACGACTTGGGACTATGGCCGCAATGGCAAGGGCTTCTATAACGACATCTTCGCTCCCGGTTGGACTATTGCTTCGCTCTGGGAACTCTATTCGCCCAACCGAACCATCGACTTCCTGCTTCACTGACGGCTGGCGAACATGAGCGAAGGTCGGCAGTCGTTGACCATCACGCTCTATCAGATATGCAGCCGAAGAAGCAACTGCAGATCAGACTTCCACGATGAATCGATGCGCAAGAAACCGTCGGAAATGGCATCGCGATCGCTGAAATGCGTCACGCCCAGCTTCGACTGCAGCGTCCAGCGCTTGTTGCGACTGCGATAACGAACGAGTGCTGCCACGCGTTGACCTCGTCCATACAATTGTTGCAAGCCAAAGCTCTGGTAGAGCGCGGGTTCGTAGACGAACAGACGGGCATCAAAGTCGTTGGCGCGGAACACGGAGGCTACGACCGAGAGGCGCACCCCGCCATCCGCTGCAGTGTAGTCAATACGCGGGGCAAACGCGTAACCCGTTGTGCCGCTCTGCTCGTGGAAACGATGGACGAAAGCCGAGGCGACAGCAGTCAGTCGCGACGACAGGGGATGGGTGTAGGTGGCTCGCAGACGGTGACTGAAGTAGCGGCGGTCGCTGCGCTCCTTGCTCTTGACGGCATAGCGCAACAGAAAGGTGCTCTGGCCCAGCGTCTGACAGGTCCACTGCACATCCGACTCCCATCCTCGCGACGAACGCGTCATCGTAGGGCGTGGCCAAGGCAAATAGAAATAATCGAAGAGCGCGCGCAGCGTACACGGCCCCAACCGATTGGCCTCGAAAGACAAGGCGATGCCACTCTCGTTCTGCACACGGCTGTTCTCGCCGAAAGCCGAGGCGTAAGGCGAGCCATAGCGCTTGGCATAGAACCGCTGGATGGCCGCCAACTGCATGTCGGCCGACCAGCGCCAAACTACCTTGTTCAGCGTACTCAGTGCTCCTCCACCCTGCTGGAAATTATGGGCCGTCTCGCCACTGACCGACAGACGGGGCGTACGCAGCGAATAGTCGAGCGACGCTGCTCCGAACTGATAGCCGACAGGATAGATCTGACGGTAGAGCGCAGTGCCTTGGCTGAACTGATGGTCGTAGTACTGATAGAGGGCCGTAGCTCCGACGCTCATCCTCGCCTCGCGCGCCTTCAACATAGCCCCTACATGTATACCACTTGTCTGCCCTACGACAGCGCCTTTGTGGGCGAGCTCGTTGGCCGTGCGATGCAGTCCCGTCCGGCTCAACGTAGAAATGGTGTTGTCGGCGCGTACCGTAGCATCGAGCCGACGACGTGAGTAGAACGCCGTGACGCTCACAGCACGGCCTAGCCCGATAGTCGCTGCCGCTCCTCGCAGGAAGTTGACCTCCTCGGCCGAGCGATGGGGACGCAGTCCCTGGGGAGTGCGCCAGAAGCTGGAGATCATCTTGCCGAAACGGAAGTTGTTGTTCACCACGAGGCCTTCGCCAAAACCTGCCTTGTAGTCGCCTACGATGAGCGTCTGCAGGCATCCTATGTCGCGCAGCATAGCATGGCCGCCATAGCTGTCCCACAGGTGGTTGTCGCGACAGAACAGGGGTTCGCCCGCATCGTTCTCGCCACGCACGCCCACGTCCAGATGACGCCCTTGCTGCCACGTATAGCGCCACCGCTGCCCGATGCCCCGCGCATACGACCAACCTGCACGCCGATACAGCGGCACATCCACTCGGGCGAGGAAGTCATGACGGTCGCGCCCCCACCACGTCGTATCGCGCCGCTGACGTGATACGGGCTCGTCGCCTACCATCGCGAACAGGCTGAGCCACTGGCGTTCGCGATGCCCAAGGTCGCCCACTAGACGCAACTCACCCATCGAACGGATGGGACCGTTTAGGCTCAGATAATCGAGGATGGCGTCGACAGCCCTTTCGCTGAGGAAAGGCAGACTGAGCAGTTCCTGCCTGCTGGTATGATTGAGGTCGATGGGACGCTCGTGCAGCTCGGTCAGCAGCTCCATCTGTGCTTCCAGCTGCTCGTCGTCGGCATCGTCGCCCGCGAGTTCTTCAGTCAGCTGCTGCATCAGTTCTTCCCAGTCGTCGGGCCTGTCTTGAGCGAACGCCGTAGCCGTCAGCAGGACAGACAAAACGAGAGCTATGGCCTTAATACACTTCATCGATATAGTCGGCTAAACGTTTGTAAAAGGGCATGCGGCAGAGGGTGGAACGGTCGCCCACAAGAATCAACTTCATGCGTGCACGGGTGATGGCCACGTTCATACGACGCAGGTCGCGCAAGAAGCCTATATCGCCCTGCTCGTTGCTGCGCACCAGACTGATCACGATGACATCGCGCTCCTGCCCTTGGAAACCGTCGACCGTGTTCACCGTAATGAGCCATCGAAAAGGTTTCCAGTACTTGTCCTGTCTGAGCTGGCGTCTGAGCAGGCGCACCTGCCCCTTATAAGGCGAGATGATGCCCACGTCCACGCGCTCCTCCAGGATGCGTTCCTTCCCAATCTTCTCGAAATAACGTTGGAGCGTGGCGAGGGTCAGCTCGGCTTCGGCAACATTTACACGAGAAAGGCCGGCAGAGGACTCTCCATGAGCAGACCCTCCCCCCGTTAGTGGAAGAATGGAATGTCTTGCCGCAGGGTTTTCTCGTCCTGAAGGTTTCCACTCCCCTCTCCCCTTGGAGAGGGGCTGGGGGTGAGGCTTTTCCCCTTCAGGGAGGGCAGGGGGAGGGTCTCCCCCCCCACTATCCACCCACTCCACTGCCGTGTCCCAGTCGAGGATGCCCCGATATTTCACCTCTGGGGCGCTCTCTAAAAGGCCACCGTAGAACTCGCGATTGGGAAACTGCATGATCGTGTCGCACATGCGGTACTGCACCGTCAGCAATGAGACGGCCTGCGGTTTCTGCTCTACAACGTATTGCATCAACGTCTTGTCCAGACCGCCCCGCATCGCCTCTGGCGACTTGATGGTAGGCGGCAACTGACGATGGTCGCCAGCCAAGACGACGCGATGGGCTTTGCGAATAGCTATCCAACAAGCGGCCTCCAATGCCTGCGCAGCTTCATCGATGAACAGCGTGCCGAACTTCATTCCCATGAGCAGACGATTAGCCGAACCCGCCAACGTGCTGGCGATGACCTTGGCATCGGCAAAAAGGGCTTGGTTGATCGTGTATTCGAGGTCGGTGGCGCGGTCCTTCAGACGGGCTATCTTCTGGTGACGGCTGTCGCTGCTCCCACTCTTGCTGGCATAGATGTCACGTATGGCCTTGCGCACGCCCCACAGTTCGGTGTAGAGGGGATGGCTCTCGAAGCGCCTCTCATAGCAATGCTCGAGCATTCGGTCCGTAATGCGGGTCGGGTTGCCGATACGCAGGACGCTCACTCCACGGTCCACCAACTTCTCTGCTATCCAGTCGACAGCCATATTGGACTGTGCGCAGACCAGAACCTGATTCTCGCGCCGAAGCGTCTCGTAGATAGCCTCCACAAGTGTCGTCGTCTTGCCTGTACCAGGAGGCCCGTGGACGACGGCCACATCCTTAGCCCATAACACTTCGTTGACGGCTGCCTGCTGGCTCGTGTTGAGCCAGGGGAAGCGGACAGCGTCGAACGTGAACTTGCCACACGGCAGCGACGAATGAAAGATCTCGCGCAGTTCTGCCAGTCGGCCGCTCTTGGCGTTGATGACATCGTCCAAGGCCTCGAACATCAACCGATATGTCTGCTCGTCCAGATACAGCTGCACGCCTAAGCGATGAGCCGCGCGAATCTGTTCCAGCGCATCGGCATGAGGCAGGGCTATCACCATCCGGTCGGCCTCGACATAACTCACCTGAGCCACGAACTTATAATAATGAAGGAGACCTCCAGTACCATGACGGTCGCCCGAAGCGTCTTCCGAGAAGAAGCACACGGGCTTGCCAGGCTCGAAAAGCGACGGCTCGTCGTCACTCTCGAGTTTGCTCGCTTGACCCTTCAAGAATGAAGAATGAGGATTACCTTCAGAACCTGCAGGTAACTTGGATTCGTCATTCCGAGCGAAGCGAGATTCGTCACTCGTCATTCTTCTCACCTCCACAACCAACTGATCCAACGAGTTGTAGTAGCTACGCCCCAGCGACAGCGGATGCCACGCCATGCCGCGCTGAACCTTCCGCTCGACGCCTGTGGCTTCAGTCAGGCGCTGGAACTCTTCCTTCTCGTAGGCATACTCCATCTGCAGGAGTGAACGCTGCCGCTGGAGGGTGATAATAGGACTTTCTGCCATTATTCTTCTCTATTTGGGTGCGAAAGTACATAAAAGTTACGAGAAATGAGCCTTTCTGCCCGAAAAACGTTAAACTTTTCATTCTTTCGTAGGTCTAAACGCAGAGCGTTTATCGCGCATCCCATCCTCATTCGTTGTCTTTATGCTGAATGTTCGCACTTTCATAGACCGTCCCATATTGGCGGGAGTCATTTCCACGATGATTGTCATCGTAGGCGCCATCGGGCTCACACAATTACCTATCGAACAGTTCCCGGATATCGCCCCGCCGACGGTATCTGTCCGCGCCTCCTACACGGGCGCCAATGCCGAGACGCTGCAGAAGTCGGTCGTCGTGCCGCTCGAGGAGGCCATCAACGGCGTCGAGAACATGATCTACCTGACTTCGAACGCATCGAACAACGGTTCAGCCAACATCAACGTCTTCTTCAAGCAGGGAACCGACCCCGACATGGCCACCGTGAACGTGCAGAACCGCGTCGCACAGGCTCAGGGGCTATTGCCTGCCGAAGTGACACGCACGGGCGTCACCGTCATGCGCCGTCAGACGTCGACGTTGAAGTCGCTCGGTCTGTACAGCCCAAAAGGAACCTATGACCTGGCTTTCCTCAACAACTACTTCAAGATCAACATCGAGCCTCGTCTATCTCGCGTGCCAGGCGTGGGCGAAGTCGACGTCTACGGTTCCAACTATTCCATGCGCATCTGGCTCGATCCCGCCAAGATGGCACAGCATCACTTGATGCCCTCCGACATCACGGCCGTGCTGGCCGAGCAGAACATAGAGAGCCCTGCAGGTACGCTGGGCGAAGAGAGCGACAACACTTTCCAATACGTACTCAAATATCGCGGTCGCTACGAGGAAGAGGAGGATTATGAGAACCTGGTCATCCGCAGCGAGGCGGACGGCAGCGTGCTCCGGCTGAAGGATGTAGCGCGTGTGGAGATGGGCCTTCAGGGCTATGCCATCGAAGGTGAGATCAACGGCCATCCGGGCTCCACCTGTATGATTTCTCAGACGCCGGGCTCGAATGCCAACGAGATCATCATCGCCATCGACAAACTGGTCGAGGAGATTCGCAAGGACCTGCCTGCAGACATGGAGCTCATCGACCTAATGTCAACGAAGGACTTCCTCGACGCAAGCATCAACAGCGTCGAACGCACGCTCCTCGAGGCCGTGGTGCTCGTGGTGCTCGTGGTGCTACTGTTCTTACGCTCTTGGCGTGCCACGCTGATTCCGCTCGTGGCCATCGTTGTCTCGCTGGTAGGTACATTCGGTTTCCTCTACATCGCCGGCTTTTCGCTGAACACGCTGACGCTATTCGCCCTCGTGCTGGTCATCGGTACGGTAGTGGACGACGCCATCGTTGTGGCCGAGGCCGTACAGGCGAAAATGGACAAAGCCCCTCTCCCCGCTCCCCCCGTGGGGGGGAGAGCCGCCAAGCAGTGGCCAGCATCATCGCTAGAGGATAAGGAGTCCTCCCCCCAACGGGGGGAGTTAGAGAGGGGCTTTGCCGAGGAAAACCTGTCCTCCCCCCCACGGGGGGAGTTTGAGAGGGGCCATACCCTCGCCGCCATGCACGAAGTGACGACAGCCCTTATCACGTCGACGCTGGTCTTCATGGCGGTCTTTATCCCCGTCTGCTTCATGGGCGGCACGAGCGGCATCTTCTACACCCAGTTCGGTCTGACGATGGCTGTGGCTGTGCTCATCTCGATGATTAACGCTTTGACGCTGAGTCCGGCCCTATGTGCACATTTACTGAAACCGCATAGCAGAGACCATCAAGGCAAACAGACGGCTTTAGCCCGTTTAGAGAATCTGACGGCTGCGACCGTCGCCCGATATAAGAAATGCGTAGGCTTCCTCATGCGGAATATCTGGTTGGTCGCACTCTCTGTCGTTGCGGCCATCGCCCTGTTCTTCTATCTCCTCACGACCACCAAGACGGCTCTCGTGCCCGACGAGGACATGGGTGTCATCTATGTGACAGTACAGACTCAGCCTGGCAGCACCAAGGAGTCCACGCACCAGATGATGAACCGCGTGGAGAAGTTGATCACCGACCTGCCGCAGATAAAAGCGTATTCCAAGAGCGTGGGCGTGAGCCGCATGGCGGGACAAAGTTCCAACAATGGCATGTTCCTGCTGCGCCTGAAGAACTGGGACGAACGCCGGGGCAAGGGCGATGACCTGAAGAGCGTGATGGCTGAGGTCAACCGCCGCGTGGCTGGCATCAGCGAGGCCAAAATCATGGCTTTCACCCAACCAATGATTAGCGGCTACGGCGCCACCAACGGCTTTGAGATGCAGGTGCAGGACCATCAGGACCGAGGTGTCGACTCGCTGATGAGCGTCACCAACCGCCTCATCGCAGCCCTGCAGGCACGTCCCGAGATCTCGCGATCGCAGACCTCTTTCAACAACCGCTACCCTCAATATCGGCTCACGGTCGATGCCGCGCGCTGCAAGCGGGCTGGCGTCTCGCCATCCGACGTCCTCGCATGCCTCTCGGGCTACATCGGAGGCAGCTATTCGTCCAACATGAACAAGTTCTCCAAACTCTATCGGGTGATGGTACAGGCCGAAGTCTCCGCACGTCTCGACGAACAGTCTTTAAATAATATGTACGTGCGCGCGAAAGATGGTTCGATGGCACCCGTCTCGGGTTTCGTACAGCTGAAGCCCATCTTGGGTACGGCCAACCTGACGCGTTTCAACCTCTTCCCTGCCATTCAGGTGAGTGGTATGCCCGAGAAAGGGTATAGCTCCGGCCAAGCGCTACAGGCTGTACGCGAAGAGGCTGCGCGCATCCTGCCCGAAGGTTACAGCTACGAGTTCGCGGGCATGAGCCGCGAGGAAGCATCTGCTGGCCAGCATACCATCTGGGTATTTGCCGCTTGTATCATCTTCATCTATCTGATTCTCTGTGCTCTCTACGAGAGTCTGCTCATCCCCTTCGCCATCATCCTCAGCGTGCCGTTCGGACTGATGGGCTCCTTCGTGTTTGCGCAATGGTTCGGTTTGGAGAACAATATCTACCTGCAGACGGGTGTTATCATGCTCATCGGTCTGCTCTCCAAGACAGCCATCCTCTTGACCGAATACGCCGCCGAGCGCCGACGGGCTGGCATGACCATAGGTCGCGCCGCAATGGAGGCCGCACGCGTCCGACTGCGTCCTATCCTGATGACCTCCCTGACGCTCATATTCGGTCTGCTTCCTATGATGTTCGCCACGGGCGCTGGCGCCAACGGTAACATCTCGCTCGGCGTAGGAACCGTAGGCGGCATGCTCATCGGAACACTTGCCCTCCTCCTCTTCGTCCCTGCCCTCTTCGTTGTCTTCCAGACCCTTGAAGAGCGAATCCATAGGGACTGATAATGGTAAACGCAATTGACTCCAAGCCTCGCTTCTGCGGGGCTTGTATTTTTTAAACATATCCTACAGGAAAGACCTTTTGCGACAGAAAAGGAGGGTATGAATGCACTTTGTCGCAAATAAGGGCAGGTGTCGCATCAACAATATGCTTTTACTGAAAAAATGTTTGGAGTGGGGCGAGGAATACCCTTACCTTTGCAACGTCAAAAGACAAAAACATCAACGTCGAAAGACAAATTGCAAAGATAATTTTTTCCATAAATACTCTCTAAAACATTACAATTATGAAAACGAACAAATTTTTCCTCGTAGCTTTCGCGGCTCTGCTTATGCACTCCACTGTTAGCTTTGCAGACGACAGAATGATTCCCGCCGAGCAGCTCCCCGCCGCTGCACAGACCTTCGTCAAGAAGACGTTCCCCAACAGCGCCATCGTCTACGCTGAGAAAGACGGCTACGCCAATCCCACGTACGAAGTACGCCTCATGAACGGAACAAAGGTGGAGTTCGACAGAAAAGGGGCTTGGGAAAAGGTCGACACTCAATTAGAACCGGTGCCTGCACACCTCATCCCGACGGCCATCGCCAAATACGTGAAGACAAACTTCCCTGACACCCAGATCGTCAAGATAGACAAAGAGCCTTACGGCTTCGAAATTGAGCTCTCCAACGATTTGGACCTGAAGTTCAACAAGGCTGGCGCCCTCATCGCTATGGACGACTAAAGTAGTGAGCAACTTACTTCTATTTGCTTCATCATCAACAACTATAAGACTCTCAACATCTTCGAAGCTCACTCAGTCGCCATTAATAATCCCCGCAGACGTGATTCCTCATGACTGCGGGGATTCTCTTATCCGACGAAAAATACAAGTCAGTAGACATAAAAATACAAGTCAGTAGACAAATATAGACATACTCACCCCTGCTTTCACACGAATAATTCTTCAGCGTGGAAGTGGTTTTGGCGTATAAACTTGCGTATATACGTGCAGCCCTGAGCGTATATACGTGTAGCACTGAGCGTATATACGTGTAGCCCTGAGCGTATATACGTGTGGCCTTGAGCGTATATACGTGTGGCCCTGAGCGTATATACGTGCAGCCCTGAGCGTATATACGTGTGGCCGTTTACATGTAATAAGTAAAATGCGATTGACCTATGTACGGCAAAATGACTTGCCCTGACAAACGTAGAATCCAAAACAACATCTTTCGGGGCAAGGCGTGCGCCCGTCAGCTCAGAAAGCGCGCGAAGGCTTCGTCGTAGGGCGATGAGGTGGCCAGCTTACCGTCGACGAGGCAGACAAGGGTGATGTCGCCATGCCAGCTGAGGGCGCCATCGCTGAGGCGGTAGATGTCCTGATGGAAGATGTAGCGGATGCCCTTCTTCTCCAGCGTCAGGCACGAACGGAAACGGTCGTCGCAGCAGAGCGGCGCTTTGTACTCGAGCGCCATGCGGGCCACTACCGCATCGACGCCCTGACGATGGAGCTCGGCAAAACTCACACCGATGGAGCGCAGAAACAGGTGGCGTGTGTGCTCGGCATAATGAAGGTAGCGGGCATTGTTGACAATGCCCTCGATGTCGCACTCGTAGTCACGAACCTCCATCTCGGTCTCGAAAAGGTAATCCATAGGTCGGCAGGTCGGCTTAATTCGGGCACAAAGGTAGCAAATAAATGGGGAGTGGAAGTGCAAAATGGAGAAAAACGTGAAAAAGTGAGGCTAAAATCGCATTTTTCACTTTTCACTTATCACTTTTCACTTAAAATATACTATCTTTACACCCGCAAACAAGAACAGAAACCTTCATCGCACAATGACAGCCAACTACATCAAACGCATCGAGATCGACTCGCTCTGGCGCGGCACCCGACACATTGTGTGGAACCTGCGTCCGGGCGTGAACGTGCTGAGCGGCATCAACGGCGTAGGCAAGAGCACCATCTTGCGCAAGACCATACGCCGCCTCACACAAGGACGCGAGGCGCTGGAGCGTGACTACAACCAACTGGGCGTGCACCTGGACTTCGAGCCCGAGGAGGCCGACACGGTACGCTTCGACGTCATCCGCGGCGTAGACCGCCCGTTGGTCAGCGCCGACATCCTAGGCAAGGTCGTAGAGGCACGGCTCGCCACCGAGCTCGATTGGCAGCTCTATCAGCTGCAGCGCCGCTTCCTCGACTATCAGGTGAATCAGAGCAATCGCATCGTCGCCCTCTTCACGGCCAATGACCCCGAGGCCCAGCAGAAAGCAGCCGAGATAGCGGCCGAGAAGGGACGCTTCCAAGACATCGTGGACGACCTCTTCCGCGCCACAGGCAAACGCATAGACAGGGCGAGCAACGAAATCTTCTTCTACCACCTCGGCGAGCGCATTGCCCCCTACGTGCTCTCGTCGGGCGAGAAGCAGATGCTCATCATCCTGCTCACCGTACTCGTGGAGAACCGCGAGCCATACGTGTTGCTGATGGACGAGCCCGAGATCAGCTTGCACATCGAATGGCAGCAGCGACTGCTGGAACTCATCACCGACCTCAACCCCGCCGCACAGGTCATCCTGACCACCCACTCCCCCGCTGTCATCATGAGCGGATGGGCCGACTGCGTGACCGATGTCGAGGACATTATAGTGGATTGAAAAGTTGAAACGTTGAAAAGTCCTTCAGACTCGCTGCGTACATCCTGAGTTTGTCGAAGGAACTCGAAGAAGCGGAAAAGCCGAGCGGAAGCGTTGAAACATTTTTGAAGATTTGACAATTTAAGTTCGAAGACCGTGTCCAAGCGACTGACACAAAATCTGAATTCGGCCTACATCGAAGCGGCCAACCGCTTGCGCCCCTCCCGCGAGCGACGGCGGATAGTGGCCTACGTGGAGAGCTTCGATGATATCGCCTTCTGGCGGGCCATCCTCGATGACTTCGAGGACGAGACGCGCTACTTCGAAATCAAACTGCCATCGCGCGACTCGCTCGGGAAGGGCAAGCGTCAGGCGCTGCTCAACATCCTCAATGCCGACCAACTGGGCGAAGCGATGATCGCCTGCGTCGATGCCGACTACGATTATTTGCTCCGCGATGCTACTGAGACCAGCCGCCTGATCAATCATTCTCCTTACGTCATCCATACGTTCGTCTACGCCATCGAGAGTTTTCAATGCTGGGCACCCTCGCTCCACAGAGCCGTCGTCACAGCCACCCTCAACGACCGAGCCATCCTCGATTACGAGGTCTTCATGCGCGAGTATAGCCAAGCCATTTGGCCCCTGTTCGTCTGGAATATATGGTGCTATCGCCATGACAAATACCACCATTTCACGATGATGGATTTCTGCGGCTTCATCAGCTTCCGCAGCGTGAATACGGCTCACCCCGAGGAGTCGCTGGCACAACTGCGGCGGCGCGTTAACCAGAAGATGGCATGGCTGCAACATCATTTCCCTGAAGCCAAAAAGGACTACGGCACGCTCAAACAGGAACTCAAGGATATGGGCATCACGCCCGATACAACTTACCTCTACATCCAAGGCCACACGCTCTTCGAGAACGTAGTGATGCCTCTGCTCGACCCCATCTGCGCCCAACTGCGCAAGGAGCGCGAGCGCGAAATCAAAGCGCTGGCCATGCATGCAAAGCAACGACAATGCGAACTTTCGAGCTACCAACATAGCGTGCTACCCATCGACCTCGTACTGAAGAAGAATACGGCTTTCCGCACGGCGCCTCAGATGGATTGGGTGAAGGGTAAAATCGAAACGCTGCTGCAGCTCGAAAGCGAGAAGAACGAAGCTAAGCCCGCTGAAACCGCCGCCCCAACAAACGTTCAACACGAACCCATCAAATAAATCACTATGAGAATGAAACGCGAACTCCTGATAGCCCTTTCATTATTGATTCTTTCCTTTTTATCGCCGCTCATAACGCCACCGGCATCTGCTCAGACAGCCTACGACTACCAGCAACTTCAGCGCGAGCGTCTGGGCCGCGGGGTCGTAGCCTTCCGCACCGCCACAGACTCGGTTTGCGTGCAATGGCGCTATCTGGAGAGCGACCCCCTGGATGTCAGTTTCGAACTGCTGCGCAACGGCAAACTCATCGGACGGCGCTCGGCCAGCGAACCCACGTTCATGATGGACTACAACTCCAGCGCGGAAGCCGCAACCTATATGGTCCGACCCGTCTACAAGAACGGTAAGACACCCGCAGGACTGAGTATGTCGTCGCTTCCGTTACTCACTGGGAAATGGACGCTCCCTGCCAACGCTCCCATCGGCTATATCGACATCCCCATCAACCCACCCACCTGGTCCCTTGCTAACTCCCCACAGGAAAAGTCCCTCTCTAACTCCACACGTGGGGGGGCGGACGGTGTTTCCTCTGAAAAGCCCCTCTTGACCTATCATGCCAACGACGCCACGATGGCAGATCTCGACGGCGACGGACAGCTGGAGATCGTGCTCAAATGGGACCCTTCCAACTCCAAGGACAACAGCCAAAGCGGCTTCACCTCCCCCACCATCTTCGAAGCGCTGCGCCTAGATGGCACTTCGATGTGGCGCGTCAACCTCGGCCCCAACATCCGCAGCGGGGCTCACTACACCCCCTTCATCGTAGCCGACCTCGATGGCGATGGCTGTGCCGAACTGCTCGTCCGCACTTCTGATGGCACTATCGACGGTGAAGGCCACGTACTGGGCGACGCCACGGCCGACCATGTCCGACATCCCGACACACAGGCCTATCAAGCCAATGGCAATCCCGGCGAACAATTCCGCGGTCCAGGTTGGCCTAACCGCATGGACCCCAAGGCGCGGCGAGGCGGCTTCATCTATAAAGGGCCGGAGTGGGTCACATGTTTCGATGGCCGCACGGGACGAGCAGTAAGTACGGTTGATTATATCCCCGAACGTGGGGAAATCACCAGTTGGGGCGACAACTACGCCAACCGCAGCGACCGTTTCCTTGCTGCTTGTGCCTACCTCGACGGCAAACACCTGAATGCCATCTTCTGCCGAGGCTACTACACGCGCTCCGTCCTTGCCGCCTACGACTTCGATGGCAAGCAACTCACGACCCACTGGGTCTTCGACACGAATACGCCCGAATGGCAGCGCTACGCCGGACAAGGCAACCACAACCTGCGCGTGGCCGACGTCGATGGCGACGGCTGCGACGAGATTACCTATGGTTCCATGGCCGTTGACCACGACGGGCGTGGCCTCTACAACACGGGCTTCGGCCACGGCGATGCTATGCACCTGACGGCCTACCTCCCGCTGGACGATGCCCTCCAGGTGTGGGACTGCCACGAGAACAAGCGTGACGGCAGCGACTTCCGCGATGCTCGCACGGGTAAAGTGCTCTTCCAAATCCTCTCGGACAAGGATGTAGGGCGTTGCATGGCTGCCGACATCAATCCGCGCAACCCAGGCCTCGAGATGTGGTCATCGGCCTCTGGCGGCGTCTGCAACGTACGTGGCGAGGTCATAGACTCGACCGCCCGCATCCCCATCAACTTCGGCATCTGGTGGGACGGCGACTTGTGCCGGGAATTGCTCGACCACGAAAGGGTAAGCAAATACAGAGCCAACACTATCTCCCTCCGCAAGGGGGGTGACTCTGGATCCCCCGGCGATAATGCCGGCCGTAGCTTGGCAGCCCTCCCCCCAACGGGGGGAGCAGGGAGAGGGGCTTTCGATTTCACCGGTTCCTCTTCCGTCATTGAGTTAGCCAAGTTCTCCGATTGCACCTTCAACAACGGTACCAAGAGCAATCCTGCCCTCTGCGCGGACGTCCTTGGCGACTGGCGAGAGGAAGTGCTGACACGCACATCCGACAACCGCCATTTACGCCTTTACATCACGCCCATACCCACAAAATACCGCTTCCATACCTTCCTCGCCGACCCCGTCTATCGCCACTCACTTGTCATGCAGAATGTAGGCTACAACCAACCGACGAACGCCGGTTTCTATTTCGGTGCGGAGCTTGAAGGCAGCGGACGACTCTTCCGCGGATGGCAATTCTAAACCTACTTTCAAAACTCAGGGACCAGTTTACAAAACTAACATTAAACTCCTATGAGACCTCTTCTTACTATTCTACTGACGTTTACGGCATTCTTCGCGCATGCTCAGGTGAACAATATGGAACTTGCCGACCCTAAACCAGGGCCGCAGGCAGCTTGGCAACAAATGGCAAAGCCCTCGCTGGGATGGGGAAGCATCGACGTCCGCTACTCCCGCTCGCAGGTCCCCGCGACAACAGTGAAGTCACCCCTGCTGCGTGCATGGCGTGGTGAGAGGGTATCGGCACAGGCCGTTCTCGCTACGCCCAAGGCGCTGCAACGCGTCACGTTCGCCGTCAGCGACCTCAAGAGTGGGCGGAACATCATCCCTGCTTCCGCCATCCGTAAATACTTCGTGCGCTACGTCATCGCCGACAGCTACAAGGAGCGCGAAGATACTGTCCTCGTTGCCGACCGCCTCGACCCCGTCACAGATCTGAAGGTAGAAGCCAATACGGCACGCCCCCTTTGGCTGGACATCCATGTCCCTGCTGATGCGGCAGCTGGTACGTATAAGGGCACACTGACCGTGAACTGCGACGGCAAGCGCCTCTCCCTACCCTTACAACTTCAGGTCGCGGCTCGCACTCTACCGGCGCCGAAGGAGTGGTCCTTCCACCTCGACCTTTGGCAGAACCCATATGCCGTGGCCCGCTACTTCGGAGTACCTCTCTGGAGCCAACAACATTTCGACCTGATGCGTCCTTCGATGGAACTCTTGGCAGCCGCTGGACAGAAGGTCATCACCTGCTCCGTCATCAACCGCCCGTGGAACGGACAGACCTACGACCCCTTCGAGAGTATGATCGGCAAGATGAAGCAGCTCGACGGCACTTGGCGCTATGACTACAGCGTCTTCGACCGCTGGGTTGAATTCATGATGTCATGCGGCATCACCGAGCAGATCGACTGCTACACCCTCGTGCCTTGGCACTACCGCTTCGACTACTACGACTGTGCCTCGAACAACGTTCGATACCTCGAATGCAAGCCTGGCGAACAGGCTTACCACGACTTCATTGCCCCCTTCCTGCGCGACCTGAGCAAGCACCTTCGCGAGAAAGGATGGTTTGAACGCACTTATATCGCCATGGACGAACGCCCTGCGGCCCAGATGGATGCCGTATGGCAAATCATCCAGGAGGTTGACCCCGAGTTCAAGATTGAGGGCGCAGCCAACTACAACATCGAGAGCGAGTCGGCCGACCGCATCGACGACCTCAGCGTAGGTGTCCACTACAATCTGATTAAAGGCGAAGCCCTGGAACGCCGCAAGGCCCGAGGGCAGAAAATCACCTTTTACACCTGCTGCACCAGCGAGTGTCCGAACACCTTCACCTTCTCGCGCCCGGCCGAGGCCACGTACCTCTGCCTCCATGCCTTGGCGTGCGGCTACGACGGCTACCTGCGCTGGGCCTACAACAGCTGGCCTGCACAGCCCAATCAGACCAGCCGCTTCCGCAGCAAAGACTGGGCTTCAGGAGACGCCTTCCTGACCTATCCCGAAGGCAGCAGCATCCGCATGGAGCGCCTCGCCGAAGGCATTCAGACGTTCGAGAAGATACGCTTGCTCCGTCCCACGCTCAGTTTAGGGCAACAAAAGCAGCTCGACAACGCCCTCGAACAGTTTAATCCCGGTAAGTTCAGTACCGACAGGGACGTCGATGCTCTCATCCATCAACTGAACGACCTGCTCTGGAAGCTTGGAAAATGATACATAAAACAAATAAAATAAAAAACATTCCAATGAAACATCACTTCCTGTTCCTTGCTGCGCTGGTTCTTGCAGCAGCCGCTTCTCCTCTTTCTGCCAAGGAGGTTAACCCCTACCTCATCGAACGGGCCCATTTCGCGGACTACCGCCTGCTTTCTCCGGACAAGCTGACCTACCTCGACCTGAAACTCACTGACGGCAGCCTCAGCTATTCCGCCGGTTATCGGGTTGTGAAGAAAGCCAAGAAGAAAGGAGTGGCACCCGACACCCTCGACGTGCCTGTATTACTTGATTCTCCCCTCGGAGTCTATACCAATATCTCCGACTTCTCGCGCGACTTGAAATGGGAAAACACGACGTACCACAACGCTCCGTACCATGAGAAGTACCGCCTCCGCCAGTCCAAACAAAGCCTGATAGAAAATGACTGGACTCGCCTCGGTGCTGAGTTTTCTGTTCCACAGAGCCAAAAGCATGGTGTCCGGATGAGGGTGGAATTCCGCGTCTACAACAACAACATTGCTTACAACTATACGTTTGGACAGAGAGGCGAGACTTCTGCCATCGTGGTCACGGGTGAAGCTTCCGGCTTCCGGCTCCCCACCAATGCCACCGCCTTCATCTGTCCGCAGAGCGATCCTATGATTGGCTGGAAGCGCACCAAACCCAGCTACGAAGAAGGCTACATCTGGGATGAACCCATCACAAAGCGCAGTGGCTACGGCCATGGTTGGACCTTCCCCTGCCTTTTCCGCATCCCTTCCGCCAGCTCTTCCTCCAGAGCCTCCTCTAACCCTGTTCGCGGTGGTTCGCCCTCGGCCACAGACAGTTGGCTCCTGATCTCCGAGACGGGTGTCGGCAGCAACTACTGCGCCAGCCACCTCTCTGATGCCACCCCCGACGGCCTCTTCACCATCGCTTTCCCAATGGAGGGCGAAAACAACGGATTCGGCAGCACGGGAGCGCAAATCGGACTGGCTCGCGCCGAACTTAATGCTCCTTGGTCACCTTATTCCATGACGCCCGATCATGGCTCTACTGCATGGCGCACCATCACCTTCGGTCCTTCGCTAAAGCCCATCGTAGAGACCACCATTCCCTGGGACGTCGTGAGACCGCTCTACGAACCCTCCGTCGATTATCAGGGTTCGCGCAACACGTGGTCGTGGATTATGTGGCAGGATGCCAGTATCAACTACGACGACCAAATCAAGTACATCGACCTCGCTGCAGCCCTCGGCTGGGAAGGATGCCTCATCGACGGCGGATGGTACGAGCATATCGGCCGTGAAGGTATGGAAAAGTTGTTTGCCTACTGCAAGCAGAAAGGCGTACGTCCTTGGGTATGGTACAACAGCAACGGTGCCTGGAACGACGCTCCCCAGTGTGCTCGCCAGGCCATGCACAACCCCATCGTCCGCAAGAAGGAGATGAAATGGTTGCGCGACGGTGGTGTGGCTGGTATCAAGGTTGACTTCTTTGCCGGCGACAAGCAAGAGACGTTGCGCGTCTACGAAGGCATCCTCAGCGACGCCAACGACTATGGCATCCAATGTATCTTCCACGGCTGCACCCTTCCGCGCGGTTGGGAACGTATGTATCCCAACTACTGCAGTTCCGAGGCTGTGCTGGCCAGCGAGAACCTCTATTTCAGCCAAGGTTTCTGTGAGCAGGAAGCACGCCACGCCTGCCTGCATCCCTTTGTACGCAACGCAGTAGCCTCGATGGAATACGGTGGCACAGTCCTTCAGAAGCGTCTACACAAGGAACCCGGCAAGGGCAACACGCGCCGCACCAGCGACGTCTTTGAGCTCGCCACCGCCATCGCCTTCCAATCAAGTGGTCAGAACTTCGCCCTCACACCGCGCAACTTGACGGAGCAGCCGCAGTTCGAAATCGACTTCATGAAACAGGTGCCTACTACTTGGGATGAGACACGTTTCATTGATGGCTATCCCGGCAAGTACATCGTCCTCGCTCGTCGCCATGCCGACCGTTGGTACGTCATCGCCATGAACGCCGAAGAGCAACCTAAGACACTGGCCCTCGACTTAAGTGTGCTTGGTAATTCCGTTGCCAAGTCCCTCACTACCCTCCTCCATGACGGTGCCGACGGCAAGACACCTCAGCAATCTCCCCTGCGTCCCGACAAGCGGGGTCGTATCAGCGTGACCCTGCAGCCCCAATGCGCAGCTGTGATGTTTTAGAAAGTTGAAAAGTTGAGAAATTGAAAAGTTGAAAAGTTCTTCGAAGTGTCCTTCGACAAACTCAGAATGTACAAAGCGGGCAAGCTCTAGCGCTACAGACACACTTCGCTCATAGAGGTTTCGCAAGCGCCGAGTGGAATAGTTCTTCGCAGAGCGAAGCGGCAGAGACGAGCGGACGAGCGGACACATCTTGAATATTCTGATCACCATGAACTATCAAAAAATCCTAACTGATATCCTTCGCCAAGCCGAGTCGTTGGCTGCCGAAGGTCATCAAGCCGATTATATCCCCGCGCTGGCTCAGGTCAACCCCGACCAGCGCGGCATCTGCCTCCATACCCTTGAAGGGCAGCAGTTCGCTGTTGGCGATGCCGACGTGCGGTTCTCTATTCAGAGCATCGCTAAAGTCTTCGCTCTTGCCATGTCTCTCAGCTTCGAAGGCGACGACCTCTGGTTGCGAATGGGCAAAGAGCCGTCGGGGACGGCCTTCAACTCACTCTTCCAATTGGAGATTGAGCACGGCCTCCCACGCAATCCCTTCATCAACGCAGGAGCTATCGTCATGGCCGACATCCTCGTCAGCCACATGCTCGACCCCGAACACGACTTTCTCTCCTTCGTGCGTCGACTAGCTGGCAATGACGCCATCGACTACAACCGCATCGTAGCCTTCTCCGAGCGTTCCACGGGCTACCTCAATGCCGCCATCGCCAACCTGCTTAAATATCATGGCAACATACACAACGACATCGAGCGCGTGCTGCAGTTCTACTGCCTCATGTGCAGCATCGAGATGAGTTGCCGCGAATTGGCTCAAGCCTTTATCCCCTTCGCCGATCATCAGCGTCCCTTTCGCTATGCAGGCGTCGAACTGACCGCCTCGCAGGTCAAACGCATGAATGCCATCATGCAGACATGCGGTTTCTACGACGAGGCGGGCGAGTTTTCCTACCTTGTCGGACTGCCCGGCAAGAGCGGCGTCGGCGGTGGCATAGCGGCCATCTATCCGCAGCGCTACGCCGTGGCCGTATGGAGTCCACGACTGAACGAAAAAGGCAACTCCGTCGTCGGTATGCGAGTGCTCGAATTACTGACGACGGAGACAAAAGAATCTATTTTCTGACCCTCCCAAGCGGCATCAGACGCATAGCGAATGACAATTTTTTATATGACGAATGACGAATGATGAATGACGAATATATTATACCATCATTAGACACAGGTAACTTTTATTCGTCATTCGTCATTCATCATTCGTCATTCGTCATTCGTCATATCAGCGCAATGCCCGCCTCGCGACACTCCTTGCGCATCGCTTCTGGCCAAATGCTCGCCTGAGTCTCACCGATGTGAGCCTTGTGCAACAGGATCATGCAGAGGCGACTCTGTCCGATGCCGCCTCCTATGCTCAGCGGCAATTCACCATTGAGCAACCGACGATGGAAGTAGAGGCTCTTGCGCTCCTCCTTCCCTTGCAGCGCCAACTGACGCTCCAGCGCCTCGGCATCCACGCGTATGCCCATCGATGAAAGTTCAATGGCACGGTCCAACAACGGATACCAAATGAGCAAGTCACCATTCAGTCCACGGAACCCATCGGCGTTAGGCGTTGACCAGTCATCGTAGTCGGGCGCACGCAGGTCATGCTCCGAGCCATCGTCCAGTTTACCTCCTATGCCGATGATGAAGACGGCTCCGTAAGCCTTGCAAATGGCATCCTCGCGCTCCTTCGGGGTTAGGTCGGGGTATTGGCGTCGCAACTCCTCGCTATGAATGAAGTGCACCTCTTCGGGCAGGAAAGGAGTCAGTTGCGGATACATCTCCGAGAGGTAGTACTCCGTGCGTAGGATGCAGCCATAGATGCGGTCTACGATACGACGCAAGTAACGGAGCGTGCGGTCCTCACGCGTCATCGTACGCTCCCAGTCCCATTGGTCGACATAGATGCTATGGATGTTATCCAGTTCCTCGTCGGCCCGCACGGCGTTCATGTCCGTGATGACACCGAAGCCTGGGGGCACCGCATATTCAGCCAACGTATTACGCTTCCATTTCGCCAGCGAGTGCACAATCTCAGCCGGTGCGTCGTCCATATCCTTGATGGGGAAGGTCACGGCACGCTCGACGCCGTTCAGGTCGTCGTTCAGGCCGAGTCCCTTCAGCACGAACAAGGGAGCCGTCACGCGGCGAAGCCTCAGTTCGCTGCTCAATGAGTTCAGGAAGAAGTCCTTGATCTTCTTGATGGCCAGCTCCGTCTGTCGTAAGTCGAGGGCTGGCCTATACCCTTCGGGTTTAATCAGTTTACTCATGATGTATAAGCATGCTCTTTCGTTTTGCGCCGCAAAGGTAAGCCTTTTCTTTCAAAACGACAAACAAAAAGCAAAATTCTTTGCAAAATGCCGCTGCAATAGTCCGTTTTGCTTTACTTATTCGTCGCTTTGTATTCCATCCTTACACTCCCTATTTATTTTTCTGCAGATTCGTAAGAAATAATGTATGCGAAGAGCCATTGGACTGAAGATTGTCTAATTTTTAGACGATTTTTGTCAAATGATTGCAGAAAGTTCCTCACACGCCTTGCATGAAAAGTAAAATCATACGTACCTTTGCACTCGTAAACGGGCAACAAGCCACAATAAATCCTAAAATCGTAAATCGTCAAATCGTAAATCATCATGTCTTCCCTCTTCTACCTGGCCCGCCGCTTCAAGACCGCCACCGCACTGAACTTCATCGGCCTCGTCGTGGCCTTCGCCGCCTTCTACCTGTTCATGACGCAGGTGCTGTACAACCACAGCTTCAACCGCGAGCTTACTGACGCCGACCGGCTGTACCGCTTTGAGCTTACCTCTATATGGGGGGACAACGAGGGCCGCTGGAGCAGCAATTGCTCGCGCTTCGCAGGCGATGAACTGGCCGCCGTACCGCAAGTGGAGAGCGTGATGCTGGCGCAGTCGGGCTGGTATGAGCGCCGCTATTTGCACGGCGATTCGGAGTCCCACTTCGACTTCATCACCACAGACGGTCACGGCCTCACGACCCTGCAACCCCGTTGTCTTGACGGCCGATTGGATTGGGACGAGGGCGACACGGGTGGCGTGCTCATTGCCGAGTCCATCGCGCGTACCTATTTTAATAATGAGACGCAGGTGGCAGGCCGCGCCTTATGGGACGGGCAGGACAGCATCACGGTACGCGGCGTCTATGCCGACTTCCCCGAGGCCTGCGGCTTCAAGAACGCCGTGGTGGAGAACTTCGGTGATAGGGACTTGGGAGCGTTCAACAACTACAACTTCGACTGCTACGTCCGTCTGGCCGCTGAGGCCGACACGGCAGCCGTGCTCGCTGCGTTCCGCAAGGCGTACTTCAGTAAGCTCCGCGATGCTATGACCTCGCAGTGGGGAGCAGACAGTTGGGACAAAGTCGGTGAAAGCTATGGGGCGATGCAGTTCCGCCTCACACCCGTGACGCAGACCTACTTCTCTGGCGTGGATGACCGCGTGGACAAGGGCAACCGCTTGGTCGACGGCGTGCTCATCTGGGCTTGCGTGCTGCTGCTCATCGTGGCTGCCATCAACTTCCTGAACTTCACGCTGGCCGAAGCTCCCATGCGCGTCAAGGGCGTGAACACGCGGCGCGTCCTCGGCAGCACACTGGGCAGCATCCGAGCCACGCTCATCGCCGAGACGGTGGCGACGGCACTCGCCGCTTACGTCCTCGCCGTCGGTGCCGCCTATCTGCTGGCACAATGGCCACTCATCGGCGAGCTCACGGTAGGCAACATCAACCTCGGCAACCACCTCCCGTTGCTGGCGTGGACGGCCTTGCTGGCCATGGCTGTCGGCATCGTCGCTGGCATCTATCCCGCTTTCTACGTCACCTCGTTCCAGCCCGCCTTGGCGCTGAAAGGCAGCGCAGGCCTCACGCCCCGTGGCCGCCAGCTGCGCACCGCCCTCATTACCTTGCAGCTCTTCATCTCCTGCATCATGGTCGTTTATATCGCCATCCTCTACCTGCAAAGCCACTACCTCTTCACCTCCGACTACGGCTTCGACAAGGACGAGGTGCTCTACGTGAGGCT
>JAEEGL013187944.1_pt1 | contig 44331 bp, 36 predicted proteins | sample 9134231 | NCBI WGS metagenome assembly JAEEGL01 (sample SAMN16246548, study PRJNA631951) | gut metagenome | biome: gut microbiome; feature: rumen; material: fiber-attached | host: Bos | place: Iran: Karaj | collected 2018-10 | reverse complement strand
ATGGCAGTCTCAATTCTTTTTGCTGTACTATCAACCATACTAATTTGTGTTTTGGCACAAAAATATAATAAATTTGGGACAAAACAATGCTTTTGCACCAAAAAGTTACTTATTTTAATGCTTATTTAACGTATAAGAGGCTAAAAGAATACTAAGATCTAATTCTTTTGGGTGTAACTTCAAAATCTACACCCAATTTTACACCCAAAAATAGCGGGACGGGAGGGGTCTTCATCGATTGACTTTGCCCTGATGATGGCTCAGTATGCCCTCGACCAGCAGATAAGCGCCTTTGGTGAAGCCTTGGAGAAGGAGTATGTGGATGCCAAGAGCGAGTGTCAGCGATATGGAGCCAACCACTCCGTGTTTGACCAGCTGCCACCAGCCTTCACCCTCGACGACCTCGCCGCCTTGAAGCGTAACGACCTGTCAAGAAATTCGTTGCAGCGAATCATATCTCGCTGGAAATGTGACGGATGGATAGAGCAGGTGGACAGGCTGCATTGGAAGAAGAAAGAGGCTCACTCTTAATCGGGACAAATAGACAAATAGACATTTAGACAATAAGCACATAAGCACAGCCGAATCGGCTGTGCTTATTGTTATAAGGCTATTTCAACTCATGTATTTTATAGGTATATTTTCAAGGTCTGGGCGGAGAAAAAGTCTTACCTTTGCAACCGAATTCGAAAACATAGTTACTAACCCTTAAAAAAAGAAAGGATCACGCTGATGAAGGAATTTGATTACAAGAAGTTTATGGAAATGAAAAATGCAGAGATGAAGCGCAGAGAGGAGAAGGTTGAGCGCTATTTCTACAAGAAGAAGGAACGTAAGGCTTACTACCACGCCGTGGGCGAGTCATGGGACGAGGAACAGGGACACATGGAGGTGTTCATACACTTCAGCGACGAGGATGTGGAGCGCATCAAGGAGCTGATGGTGGAGGCTGCGAACCTGGACGAGGGCTGCGAGCCTGTGAGCATATGGCAGGAGGCGGAGAAGGAACTGTCGTACTCGGAACTGTGCGAGAGAAACGAGGAGCTGCAGAGGCTACTGGGCGACCGTCTGGAGGGAACGAACATCTGTGCCGACAGCATCAACTTCGACGAGAGGATATACTTCTACACCTTCAGCATAGTGGGCTACGACTACAAGGAGAATAAGGTGACTGGACCTGTGGAGAGGGAGATAATGCTGAGCGACGAGCAGTATCTGACGCTGCTGAAGATGCAGGTGAACGACCGCAAGGGCTTCACGTTTAACACGCTGATGAAGAGGAACCCTGAACTGGCGGCGGAGCTGAACAGGCAGATTACCTGCTATGAACCATACACCATTCTCTTTGACGAGGTGAGAAGGGATGCAGAGATTGTTGACGGTCCGATGGATGCCAACGGCGTGCTGTATGAGAATGTGGATGACGAGGACAGGCTATATCACGTCATTGCTGATGCCCAGCACGGCAAACTGGAGATTATAGAGGAGGAGCTGAAGGATGGCGACTTCGCCAATGAGCACCGCCTCTACGTGACTGACGCCGTGAGGGTGATGAAGGCTATGGGAAGCATCACCTACGACGAGATGCTGGTGAAGATGAAGGACCGATTCGGCTCTGAGTCATGCTTTGCCGACATAAGGCAGTGGCTGGACAGCAAGGGGATTAAGTATAGAGTTTAGAGTTGAGAGTATAATGTATAATGTATAATGTATAATGTATAAGGACATAGGCACCGCCCCCATTCAGGGCAGTGCCTAATGTGTTAAATAAAATGTTAAAAGGGAGGAAGGGTTTGGTTTTCTCGTTTTTTTTTCATACCTTTGCATACGCTTTTCGGAAGAAGGGCTTAGATCTTTGATTTTTGATAGCATCCAGAGACAGCCACAGAGCTGCTCCAACCGAGCGCCATATCGCCACGGTGGGAAAATGATGCGAGTTAACAGGATTATTATTTACAGTTAATTAAAATAAGTATATGGGTAATCAGATTTTTGGTATGCAGAGAGTAGCTGACGGTCACAGACTGGTGGCAAGTGAGTATGTGAGTTATGGTCATCCTGACAAGATAGCTGACCAGATAGCTGACGCTATACTGGACGAGCACCTGAGGCAGGACGAGAACGTGAGGGCTGGCATAGAGGTAATGGTGAAGGACAGCAAGGTGGTGCTGGGCGGAGAGGTGAACTCTCTGGCTACGGTGGACCACGAGGCTGTGGTAAGGAGGGTGTATGGCGAACTGCACTTTCCTGCTGACCACCACCTGGCTCCTGAGGAGATAGAGGTGGTGAACCTGATTGGCAAGCAGTCGGAGGAGATACACAGCGGTGTGGACAGGGACGACAGCATAGGAGCTGGCGACCAGGGATTCATGGTGGGCTATGCTTCGAGCGAGACGGAGGTGTATATGCCTCTGGGACACTACATAGCGAAGAGGATATGCCAATATGTGGCGGAGAGAGAAATGTGGGGACCTGACACGAAGTCGCAGGTGATAGTGGAATATGACGAGAAAGGCGAGGCGACGGCTATTCACAGCATACTGGTATCGACCATGCACAGGGGCGAGCTGGAGGAGGTGCGCAAGGGGGTGACACGAGCGATAGAAGACAACCTGGTGGGCCTGGAGAAGGAGATATATGAGAGGTTTATCAAGGACAAGGGTGTGAAGACGGACGTTAACCCATGCGGCTCATGGCAGACGGGCGGACCTGTATCGGACTGTGGCATAACGGGCAGAAAACTTGTGGTGGACGCTTATGGGGGCTATTGCAACATAGGGGGTGGAAACTATTCGGGGAAGGACTTCTCGAAGGTGGACCGATCTGGTGCCTACATGGCTCGCTACATAGCGAAGAACATAGTGGCGACCGGCATGACTGAAACGGCGAAGGTGACACTGGCATATATGATTGGCATAGCGGAGCCCTGTTCGCTGGAGATAGAGATGAACCGTAACGCGCAGAAGGTGCCTGAGATAAAGGAATGGATAGCGAAAAGGCTGGACCTGACTCCTAAGGGCATAATGGAGTATCTGGAAGGAAAGATGCCACGATTCTATGCTACCTCTAAATATGGTCACTATGGCTATAAGGGGGCTGGCCCTGAAGGAAGGAAATGGGAGGAAACGGACCTGGTGAAGGAAATGAGGAGAGCGTTAAGACTGCCCCTATTGTGGGAGGGTTAAGGGTTAAAGGTTAAAGGTTCTTGCGCTCCGTAGGTGTTCTTGCTCTGGCAAGCGTAGCACCAAAGGTGCGTCCGATTACAGGCGAGCAAGCTCGGAGTAAGGTTAAGGGTTAAAGGTTAAGGGTTGGAAATAACGATTGAGATATTGCAGAGGAAGTTTGAAGAATACAATGGTGTATACTTTGATTATGCGTTGCCGTGGCCTGAGTTCGGACTGCTGAAATCATATATGACCTGCGGTTACTTCTCATGCAAGAAGCTGGTGGGCAAACGGCGCATGAGGGGGCAAAGGATAGAGGTGACGTGCTATTTTGACTGGGACGAGGAGGAGCTGAAGAATGTTATCCTTCATGAAATGATTCACTACTATCTGGGGTATAAACACATTGACAACAGTCTGTCGCACGGTGAGGAGTTTATGAAAATGGCGAATGAGTTTAATGAGAAATACAATCTCAAGATCAGCGTGACAACAGATTGCCACAACTTCAGACGGGCCAAGAATGCTCCAAAATTGCTATGGAAGCTGGTGAGGTTAGTGAGCTAGGAGGTGACATTATTTGAAATGAGATTTGGATAATCCATTTTTTTTTCTTATATTTGCAATAAAATTATAATCTAGAGGTATGAAAGAGATTGACTGGTTAGAAAAAGGTCTGGTGCATTACAACAACAAAGAGTATGAACAGGCTGTGGAGTGTTTTCGCAAGGGTGACGAGGCTGGCGACAGCGAGTGTACCGAATATCTGGGGATATGCCATCAATGGGGGTATGGTGTAGAATCGGACTTGCATAAAGCGGCTTTCTATAACGAAAAAGCGGCAAACGCTGGTAACCCCATAGCTATGTATGATACAGGACTGAATTATGAGTATGGGCAAGGTGTACGGCAAGATATAAAAATCGCATTGCAATGGTTGCAGAAATCAGCAGAAGCGAAATTTGCACCTGCATATACGGAATTGGGAAATATATACAATTTCGGATCGTATGGTATTGAGAGAGACCAGAAAAAAAGTTTCGAGTATTATGAGAAAGGAGCAGAACTGGGTGAAAACAAATCAAAAGCTGCTTTAGCTGATTTTTACATCGAAGGCAAGTTAGTAGAGAAAGATCTGGACAAAGCAAGAAGTCTTTATCAAGAAGCTTTTAGCAACATTCAAGAAAAAGCTGTTATAGAGAATGACGTTTCAGCACAATTCTGGTTGGGAACAATATATAGTGACGGGCTTCCTATTCTGAACATCAATATAGACTATAACCAAGCTGCTGAATGGTTCCAGAAGGCTGCGAAAAATAATTTTGACTATGCCAAAAACAACCTTGGCATAATGTACATGCATGGCTTAGGAGTGGCACAAGACTACAAAAAGGCTTTTGAGTTGTTTATGGAGGCAACTGAAAGACAGGATGTGGCAGCGATGAGTAATGTAGCCAATTGCTATTATAATGGCAAGGGGGTAGAAAAAGACTACAGCAAGGCTGCGGAATATCACAGCAAAGCGGCACATCTGGGCTATGCAAACAGTCAGGAGGTATTGGGAGAAATGTATCTGAAGGGAGAGGGCGTAGAAACGAACCACGCAAAGGGTGTCTATTGGTTGAAGGCTGCCTGCAAAGGAGAAGAAATTACGGCTTTTGCTCCTCTCGGTAACTGCTACAAGAAGGGATTAGGCGTAGATAAGGATGAAATGAAAGCCTTTGAACTCTTCAAAAGAGGAACAGAGATGGGAGACAAAAGAGCCAAAATATCACTGGCGGAATGCTATATCGAAGGTTGTGGTACAAGATATGATGACAAGCAAGCTTTCAACATACTCACTTCTATATGTAATGAAGAGGATAACTATAGGAAAAACCTTGTCACCGTAACCTCACGCGACAATGAAAAGGGTACTACATTCTATGAAGACCCTTTTGACGATTTTAATCTTCCCCTCTATGCCAAGGCATACTACCTGCTGGGCAAACTGTACTATGCTGACAAGGGCAAGGACGGAGCGAGCGCCACGAAGGCGATTGCCATGCTGAGAACGGCGGAGAAACTGGGATACAAGGACGAGGAAATGTCTCCTAAGATGCTGATAGAGAAGATAATGAGCGAGACGGAGGAGGCTGAAGTGAAGGAGGCTGCGAACTGCTTTGTGGAGGTGAGAGAGCGCAACGGGCTGAAAGGCGAACTCTACGAGGTGGTGCTGCACCATGCCGACGGAGAGGAGGATGTGGTGGGCTTTAAGGGCAGAAACAAGTTTCTGTACATCATGGCTCTGATGACAACCCGCAAAGGCAAGGAGGCTGGCGGACTGACTACCATACACTTTGACCTGATGCGCGAAAAACTGGCGCAACTGGTGCAGGACTGCAAGGTGAACGTGAATGGATATAAGGAGTGGATAGACGAGTTTCTATATGACTCACAAATAGAGAGGGACGAGAATAACAGAAGGAGAATATGCATGAAGAGAACGGCAAGCAAATACTCGAATGCATCACACGGAGCTAACAATGTAATCAAGACATGCTGCAGGACGGAGGATGAATACGAAATATTCGGACTGAGGAGCACTGGCAGCCGATTTGCCATGACAACAATAGCTCTGGAGCCTGAGCAGATAATACTGCCTGAGGCACTGCTGAATTTCATGGAAAACCTGCCCACAAAGGAGGAACTTGAAAACTATAAGGTGGAAAAGGTGAAGTTTGTTTCCTATTAGGTTATGCGGAGAGAACAGGATTCGAACCTGCGAACCGCTTTTGACGGTTACACGCTTTCCAGGCGTGCCTCTTCAGCCACTCGAGCACCTCTCCAATATCATCGTGCAATGACGAAAACCTATGCAAAGGTAGTATTTTCTTTTTGATTGTGCAAGGATTCGATTATTTCTTTTTTATGTCAACCACCGTGAGCACTCTCTCTGCAACGGTAAAATGAATGTCGAAACCTGCATATTCCATGCCGTAAACTCGCGTGGCATCGGTATGATAATGAGGTCGAGGGTCTTGCATAAGCAGCTGACTGATAATAGGTTGCTGAGCCTTGAGCACCTGGTATTCCTTAGTATTGAGCAACTGCTGTGCCTCGCGTGAGAAAACCACCTCAAGGGGTTGCCACTCTGTAGTATCTGTAAAACCGCTTTTTGCCTGAGGATGGGCATCAGTGTAGGCTACATAGGGTTTGATGTCAAATATCGGGGTACCATTTATAAGGTCTGCCCCTTCGACATATATCACTGGTGCATCATCGCAGTCGTAGTCTATATGATGGAGTTTGACAGAGGACAGTCCCATAGCGTTAGGTCTGTAAGGACTGCGTGAAGCAAAGACCCCTACTCTATCGTTTCCTCCTAACCGTGGAGGACGAACAGTGAGGCTGTCGGCTTGTTTCCTGTTGGCTGAGAATCCCCATATCAGCCACAGATAGTCGAACCCCTCCATACCTCTTATGGCATCAGCTGAACGGTAAGGAGGCTCCAACACTATCTTACCAAGAAGTTCGGACACCACGCCTGACTGACGGGGTGTGCCGAACTTACTGGTTAAAGGGGAATGAAAAACGGCTATCGTTTCAAGAACCATTTTTGCTCTTTTACTTTTCCATATATGGCTCTGTGCCGAGCACAGTCTTTGCAAGGCGCTTTGCCTTATCACGAAGCTGGGTGGTATCTGCATCGGTATCGCCATAGCAGAGCACCACACCCATGCGACGACCGAAGTGGGCATCTGGTTTGCCGAATATGCGCACGCGAGTGCACTCTTCCTTCAGGGCATCAACGAAGTTGTATGGTATGATGTCGCCCTTATTGTAGTCCTTATCGGCAAGCACCACAGCTGAAACGCCAGCATGCTCCAGACGGATATCGTGGATGGGCAGTCCCATAACGGCACGGAAATGGAGCTCAAACTCAGAGAGGTTGGTGGTATGACCAAGGGTCACCATGCCTGTGTCATGCGGACGTGGAGAGAGTTCGGAGAATACTACTCCTGTATCAGTGAGGAAGAACTCTACGCCCCATATACCATAGCCTGTGAGTGAAGCGGTCACCTTGTCTGCCATCTGCTGTGCTGCCTTGAGGTCGGCATCTGAAATCTGGTATGGTTGCCATGACTCACGATAGTCACCACCCTTCTGCACATGACCTATCGGCGGACAGAAGAGTGTAGGACCATTCTTCTGGGTAACGGTGAGCAGAGTGAACTCAGAGGTGAAGTGAATGAACTCCTCTATTATCACCTCCTTAACGTCGCCACGAGCGCCTGCCATAGCATCGTCGAATGCCTTGCGCAGATCGTCAGCACTCTTGACGGTGGACTGTCCATGACCGCTTGATGACATCAGCGGCTTGATGACACAAGGGAATCCTATCTCCTTAGAGGCTGCAACGAGCTCTTCATAGGTCTTGGCATAGAAATACTTTGCTGTGCGCAATCCGAGTTCCTTGGCAGCGAGGTCGCGGATAGCCTGACGGTTCATGGTGTAGTTGACGGCACGAGCTGATGGCACCACCTGAATGCCCTGCTTCTCAAACTCGAAGAGTCGCTCCGTACGGATTGCCTCCACCTCTGGCACTATGATGTCGGGCTTATGTTTGTTTACTACTGCTGCCAGGGCATCGCCATCGAGCATTGAGAACACTTCACATTCGTCAGCCACCTGCATAGCAGGAGCACCTGCATAACGGTCGCATGCCACAACATACTGACCAGCACGCTTAGCTGCTATAACGAACTCCTTACCTAATTCGCCTGAGCCTAATAAAAGAATTTTCTTCATAAAATCTATAATTTGTTAAGTTTTGTGTTATACATTATGATGCTCTGTGTGCTCCCCTCACCTCCCTTATCACTTGCTCTATAAGTTCGGCTGTGCGCTCTATGCCGAGCAGCGAACTGTTTACGCACAGGTCGTAACTCTCGGCTGCTCCCCACTTCTTACTTGTGTAATAGTTATAATATCTGGCACGTCTTGCCTCTTTTTGTCGTATGAACTTGAGTGCCGTATCGTTGTCCATATTATAGCGCTTGGCAACCTCCTCGATGCGCTTGTCCTCATCGGCTGTTATGAACACACTGAACAATCCTGGCTTGGTGCGCAGGATATAGTCGGCACACCTACCCACAAACACACAGTTATCCTCCTTTGCCGCCTTCCATATCACCTCGCTCTCAACCTGAAACAGCGACTCCTGCGACATGGAGTTTCTATAGAAATTCTCTGTAGCCCTGCCCAGTCTGCCTGATACGGTGCTGAACAGCGACTTCAGGGTGCCGTGGCGCTCGTCCTGCTTCTCGAATATCTTAGGATTAAAGCCACTACGCTCTGCTGCCATATTGATTAGTTCGTTGTCGTAGTATTTGCATTCAAAACTGCGGGCGAGCAGTTTGGCTATCTCGCACCCTCCGCTTCCCAGTTGTCTGCCTACGCTTATAATGAGGTTGTCCATACCTTTTATATATTGGTGGGATATATTTATACTTTCAGTTTCTTGATATACATATATATCATAACATAAGCCATGATGGCTGCTATACCATCACTAAGCGGCATAGCCAACCACACACCCTCCAGCCCCATGAAGCGAGGCAGGATGGCTATTAACGGCACCAGGAATATAAGCTGGCGAGACATGCTGAGGAATATGCTTACCTTCGTCTTGCCTATACTCTGGAAGAAATTGGTTATCACCATCTGCGCTCCTATGATGATGAACAGAGCCATGATATATCGCATAGCCACCACGGAATGAGCTATCAATGTTGGGTCGGAGGTAAACATTCTTGCACACTGAGACGGCAGGAACATAGCGATAAGGAAACCCACTGCACACACCGAGGTGCCTGCTATACTTGCCAACTTCAGCACCTCTAACATACGGTGATAATTCTCTGCTCCATAGTTGTAGCCTGCTATTGGCTGCATACCCTGACAAACGCCCATCGTCACCATAACAAAGACGAAGGCTATGCGGTTAGAGATGCCAAAGGCTCCTATTGCCATATCTCCACCATAGTTGTAAAGTGAATTGTTGATGAATATCACTACCAGACAGGCGCAAGCGTTCATCATAAATGGAGAAATGCCTATACTGATGATATTGTTTACGATAGGCATATCAACACGCACTTTATCATACTCCAGATGCACCAGTTCAGCCTTATTCGAGAACAGTCTCCATTGCCAGCACAATGCCACTATCTGCGATAGTATGGTGGCATAAGCAGCACCCCGTATTCCCATGTTGAAGGCATAGATAAACAGTGGGTCGAGCACTGCATTCAGCACCACCGTGAATATGGTGATATACATAGCCTCACGCGGTTTGCTGGCTGAGCGCAACAGTGCGTTAAGTCCCATATAGAGATGTGTTATGGCATTGCCAAGAAGTATTATCTCCATATACTCTCTGGCATAAGGCATGGTCTGTTCGCTGGCACCGAAGAAACTAAGTATCGGATTGAGGAATAACAAACACAACACACCGAATGCCACACCTATCACGATATTGAGCATCACGGCATTACCCAGTATTCGGTTGGCTATGTCATAGTCGCGCTGTCCCAACTTCACACTGAGGAATGTGCTGGCTCCCACACCTATTGCTGCACCAAAGGCGGCTGAAAGGTTCATAAAGGGGAAGGTCACAGCCAGACCAGATATGGCAAGCGGACCAACACCCTGTCCTATGAAGATGCTGTCAACCATATTATATAAAGACGACGCAACCATTGCCACAATGGCTGGCATGGCATACTGCAATAGCAGACTACCCACTGGACGCGTGCCTAATTCTAAAGTTGCTTGTTTGTTACTCACCTTTGAAAATCATTGTTTAGGAGTATATTCGCCCACAAAGTTAATAAAAATTCCATAAGTTCGGAAATAAAATATCACTTTTCTGAGAAAAAAATAAAAAAACTTCCAACTTTTATTCGTACCTTTGCAAACGTAATGATTTTATATGACGACACACAACCCCTCACACTCTCGATGCTTAACGGCATTGTGAGAGAGACTATCGAAAGCGAAATGCCTGACTCCTACTGGGTGCAGGCAGAACTGGCGAGTGTACGCGAGAATCGCGGTCACTGCTACATGGAACTGGTTGAGAAGGCTGGCGACGGCATGATAGCTGCCCAGGCTCGTGCCTGCTGCTGGAAAAACACTTGGCTCAACGCTGGCAGACATTTCTGCGAGGTGACTGGTTCGCCCCTGTCCTCAGGCATGAAGGTGCTGATGAGGGTGCATGCCAGTTTTCACGAGGCTTTCGGATTCTCGTGGATAGTTGACGAGATAGACCCCACCTTCACTCTTGGCGATATGGCTCGCCGTCGTCAGGAGATTATCCGCATACTTACTGAGGAAGGGGTGATAGACCTCAACAAGCAACTCTCCATCTCGCCTTTCTGCCAGCGTATAGCCGTCATATCGTCTGCTACAGCGGCTGGCTATGGCGACTTCTGCAACCAGCTGGCTGACAACCCCTATGGTTTTCAGTTCCAGACCCAGCTATTTCCTGCTACTATGCAGGGTGAACAGGTGGAGAGTTCTATCATTCAGGCTTTGAACAAAATCCACTCCTCAGCCCCTGAATCCGACACCTCAGCCCCCTTCGATTGTGTAGTCATCATCCGTGGCGGAGGAAGCACCACCGACCTTTCTGGGTTTGATACCCTCGCCCTGGCTGAGAATGTTGCCAACTTCCCACTGCCCATCATTACGGGCATAGGTCATGAACGCGATAAGAGCATTCTCGACATAGTGGCTTGTGTGAGTGTGAAGACTCCAACGGCTGTTGCTGAATTCCTGATAGCCAATCTGGCACAGACTGCCGAACGCATCGACACCTGCACCCAACGTATGACTCTTGCTGTCCAACAGCGATTGGAAACTGAAAAACTCCGTCTGCAACAGTTGGAGCAGTCGGCTAAGAATGTCTTTAGTCTAAGGAAAATATCAGAAGAAAACAAATTAAAGAATTATTTTCTTCAATTACAAAATCTATCTGAGCGTCAGATAATTATAGAACGTAATAGATTGGAATTATTGGAGCATCGTGCTAATTTGCTCGACCCAATAAACATACTCAAACGTGGCTATTCCATGACCCTTCACAATGGCAAGGTGGTAAGGGATGCTACGAGCCTCAACGATGGTGACGATATCACTGTCATGTTTGCTGACGGTTCTGTTTCAGCCACTGTCAACGGACTCTGACTTCTTTACTTCTCTACCACGCAATCACCTTCTTTATTTTCTCTTTCATCTTCTCAGACTTCACCTTGGGCAGGATTTCGTCACGCAGTTTGAGGCGATACTTTTTTGCTTCCTTGTTCATCTGTAGCATAAGGTAGCCCTGCATAATCAGCATATTGAGTTTAGCCTCTGTATTTATGGTGTCAGTCTGCACTCCGCTGAATCGTCTTATGAAGGTTTCTATAGCCTCCTTCTCCTCACCAGGCAGTTCTTCGCCAGCTTCATGTTTCAGTATAGCCTTATTCAGCCTCACCGTGAAGGAGTCCATCTTCTTATATATGTGCTTATTGCCGTGAGCAAATTTTATCACCTGAATATTTTCAGGAGCTATGTCTATGGTCGAAATAGAGATGAGGTTGCTGATGCTTACTATCACCTTGCCTCCATCTTTGCCCTGATGACTCGTCAGTATTCCCTCAACGCCCTTGAACGGTCCGTCAATTATGCGCACCGTATCACCCTTCTGCATCATCTCACGATTAGGCACTGACAGAGGGGCTCCCTGAGCATAGAACGATGCTGCCTTCATAAACATCTCCATCTCATGGTCGCTGGCTATCATGGGTTTATACTTCGCCTGCTCACTGTTTGGCTTCGCATCGCGCATGGGTGACATATATATTAAATGTACACGCGAGAGGTCTCGCACAATCCTCTGCAGACTCATAAAATCGTCTGTTCTGAAGAATACATAGTTCAGGGCAAGTGGTGCATCGCGCTTCACCTCTTTCCCACCTATCTTCACCTTTTTCTGCATCATAGGCACAAAGTGTTCAAACGGCAGTCTGTTAAGCATATCACAAACTTCCGCTCCCACGCTCCTTGCACGTGCCACATACCAGTATTTCTTTTTCTCAGCCAATATTCTTTTTCCTGAGTTCTTCGTAAATTCTCTGCACAGGCAGTCCCATCACGTTGTAATACGAACCTTTTATGCCTGTTATGCCCACATAGCCTATCCATTCCTGAATGCCGTAAGCACCTGCCTTGTCCATAGGTTTGCAGGTTTCCACATAATGGTTTATCTCTTCATCGCTGAGCTGTTTGAAGGTCACATCGGTACACACACTGAAACATTTCTCTTCAGTCTTGCTTTTCAGGCATACTCCAGTATATACCTGGTGTGTTTTGCCTGACAGTTTGTGTAGCATCCTGCAGGCATCCTGGGCATCTGTGGGCTTGCCCATCACCTCGCCGTCACACACCACCACCGTGTCAGCAGTAATCACCACATCGTCTGTTCCCTCTACCTTGTAGGGCACAGCCTTCTTGGTGGCTATGTATTCAGCCACGTCTTTAGCAGCAAGGGTGCTGGGGTATGACTCGTCAATGCCCTTTATAACGAGCACTTTGAAGTCAAGCCCCAACCCCTGCAACAGCTCTTTTCTCCTTGGAGAGTTAGATGCTAAGATTATCATTTCTTGTTTAGTTTGCCTACATAAGCGTCTATCACGGCAACGGCTGTGATGTTCACTATATCACGCACTCCTGAGTCGAAGTCGGTGAAGTGGATAGGCTTGTTCAGACCCATCTGTATCGGACCTATCACCTCCGTCTCCTGTGAGAACTGCTTGATGAGCTTGTAGGCAGAGTTTGCCGAACTGAGGTTAGGGAACACCATTGAGTTCACCACCTGGTTATGCAGGCGCAGGAATGGGTATTTCTCGTCTCGGCGCTCGTGGTCGAGAGCGAGGTCCACACTCATCTCACCGTCTATCTTCAGGTCAGGATATTCCTCCTGCATCTCCCTTACCACGTCAGAAATCATCTTCGGGCTGCCCACCTTGTCTGCACCAAAGTTTGAGTAGCTTATCATGGCTATACGAGGTTCGTCATTGAAGAATCGTATGGTGTCAGCCGTCAGTCGTGCTATGTCCTTGATAGCCTCCTTGTCAGGATGACGGTTCACCAGTGTGTCGGCTATGTAGTATGTGCCACGCTTTGAGTTAAGAATGTGCATTGTAGCAAAATGCTTGTACTGAGGACGAATACCTATGATATCCTGAGCAGCCTGCAAGGTAGAGGTGAACTTGGTATATACACCAGTGATGAGGGCATCAGCATCGCCTGTCTCCACCATCATCATACCGAAGTAGTTACGGTCAAACATCTTATCGTTTGCCTCCTCAAAGTTGTAGCCCTCACGCTTTCTCTTCTCAGCCAGCACCTTAGCATAGCGTTCGCGAGTCTCGTGGGCATCGTCATGGCGCAGGTTGATAATCTCTATGCCGTCGAGTGACAGATCCAGACTCTCAGCCTTCTTCTGTATCATCTCTGTGTTGCCCAGCAGAATCGGGTGGCACAGTCCCTCGTTCTTTGCCTGAACAGCAGCCTTAATCATGGTTGTGTGCAAACCCTCGGCAAAGACCACTCTCTGTGGGTGCTTACGGGCTGTCTCATACAGGTTCTGTGTCACTCTGGTCTCCTGACCCATCTGCAGTCTCAGCTTTCTCTTATAAGCATCCCAGTCTGTTATCTGCTTACGAGCCACACCCGAGTCCATAGCAGCCTTAGCCACAGCAGCACTCACCTCTGTTATGAGTCGTGGGTCAACTGGTTTTGGTATGAAATAGTCAGGACCGAACGTGAGGTTGTTCACGCTGTACACCTTATTCACCACGTCAGGCACTGGCTGCTTGGCAAGGTCGGCTATAGCATGCACAGCTGCTATCTTCATCTCCTCGTTGATAGCCTTGGCGTTCACGTCCAGAGCACCACGGAAGATGTATGGGAAACCTATCACATTGTTTATCTGGTTAGGATAGTCTGAACGACCTGTTGACATCAATACGTCAGGACGAGCTGCCATAGCATCCTCATAGCTTATCTCTGGCACTGGGTTAGCACAAGCGAACACTATAGGGTTCTTCGCCATAGAGCGTATCATGTCCTGACTGAGCACATTGCCCTTAGAGAGTCCCAGGAACACATCGGCACCCTTCATAGCCTCTTCCAGTGTGTGCACATCAGTACGCTTGGTAGCAAAATAGCGCTTCTGCTCTGTCAGGTTCTCGCGGTCTGCTGTTATCACACCCTTTGAGTCTATCATCAGTATGTTCTCCAGCTTGGCACCCAGAGCCACATACAACTTGGTACACATGATGGCAGCAGCACCTGCTCCTGACACTACTATCTTCACATCTTCTATCTTCTTGCCTGCCACCTCAAGGGCATTCAGCAGTCCTGCACTTGATATGATTGCCGTACCGTGCTGGTCGTCGTGCATCACAGGTATGTCGAGCGACTTCTTCAGTCTCTCCTCTATATAGAAGCACTCTGGCGCCTTGATATCCTCAAGGTTTATGCCACCAAATGTAGGAGCAATCTTCTCCACTGCCTCACAGAATTTCTCTGGGTCTTTCTCTGCTACCTCTATATCGAACACATCGATGCCGCCATATATCTTAAACAGCAGTCCCTTACCCTCCATCACTGGTTTGCCTGACATGGCACCTATATCGCCAAGTCCCAGCACAGCAGTACCGTTTGAGATAACGGCAACGAGGTTGCCCTTGTCTGTATATTTATACACTGAATCAGGATCTGCCTGTATCTCCTGACAAGGATATGCTACACCTGGTGAGTAAGCCAGCGACAGGTCAGTCTGTGTGCGATAAGGCTTCGTTGGCATCACCTCAATCTTTCCTGGACGTCCGCTCTCGTGATAGAGCAGAGCATCTTCTTTCGTAATTTTTGCCATGATTTTATAGTTTTATTTGTTCAAAAGTTCAAAAGTTCAAAGGTTCAAAAGTCCCCCTCTAAGGGGGATTTAGAGGGTCTTACCCGAACAGCAGTTTCAGTCCCTCCTCCACTCTCTGCACTGGATGCAGGTTGATGGTAAACTTCTTGCCCTTCAGTGCTCCCATGTTGCGCTTAGGTATTATGATGTCAGTAAAACCTAATTTCTCTGCCTCGGCTATGCGTTGCTCTATGCGACTCACAGGGCGCACCTCGCCACTCAGTCCCACCTCGCCACACATGCAGTAACCCACCTCGATAGGCATATCCACATTGCTTGAGAATACTGCTGCTATCACACTCAGGTCCATCGCCATGTCTGTCACCTTTATGCCACCAGCTATGTTTATAAAGACATCCTTCTGTATCAGTTTGAAGCCTACCCTCTTCTCCAGCACGGCGAGCAACATGTTCAGTCGGCGCTGGTCAAAACCTGTAGCACTCCTCTGTGGTGTGCCGTAAGCTGCTGTGCTCACCAGTGCCTGAGTCTCTATCAGGAATGGTCGCATACCCTCCACAGCTGCACTGATGGCTATGCCACTCATGCCCTCTCTCTCGTCGCTCAGCAACAGTTCCGAAGGGTTGTTCACTGGTCTCAGACCTGTCTGTTGCATCTCGTATATTCCCAGTTCCGAGGTAGAGCCGAATCTGTTCTTTATCGAGCGCAGAATACGGTATATGCCCTGTCTGTCGCCCTCAAACTGTATCACGGCATCCACTATGTGCTCCAGTATCTTAGGACCAGCTATCGAGCCCTCCTTATTTATATGGCCTATCAGTATTACGGGCACTCCGCTCGTCTTGGCATATTTCAGCAAGGCACTGGCACACTCCCTTATCTGGGTAATGCTGCCAGGAGCCGACTCTGCCATCTCCGTCTCCATCGTCTGTATCGAGTCCACCACCACCAGATCTGGTCCTATCTCCCTTATCTGGTCAAAGACCTTCTCTAAGGATGTCTCGCAGAGCACCATAACCTCGTTCCCGTTCCCGTTAACGTTCCCGTTCAGTCTCTCCGCCCTCATTTTCAGCTGGTGTGCACTCTCCTCTCCGCTTACGTATAGCACCTCCTTATCCTTCAGTGCCATAACGGTTTGCAGGGTCAGAGTACTCTTGCCTATGCCAGGGTCGCCACCCAGCAACACTATGCTGCCAGGCACCAGTCCACCGCCAAGCACTCTGTTGAGCTCGGCATCCTGCATATCTATTCGTGGTAAGTCCTTCAGCGGAATATCCTGCAGGCGAACAGCAGATGTTCCACCAGCATCCCTCAACAGTGGATGCGAGTTCTCACCCTTTGAGGGGGAACCAGAAGCAGTCTTCACCTCCTTAAACGTGTTCCACTGTCCGCAACTGGGGCACTTACCCAACCACTTGGTTGAGTCAAATCCACAGTTGTCACACACGTATGCCGTCTTCAGTTTAGCCACCAGTCAATTATCGTTTTTCGCACTTCCAAGAGGAAGTTTCTGCAAAGATACAAAAAAATTCCCAAGTTCAAAATTATTTTGCAGAATTTTTCAATTTGCCAGCTCTATGAATACGGTGTTCTGACCATACATATACTTATAGCTGATGTCAGGTATTATGTTCGTCACCAGTCTCAGTCCCAGGTGTCCGTTGCCCTCGCTGCCTATCTCAGGGTCAGCCATCTTTCCTGCCTTCACTGGGTCAAACGGTTTGCCAGCATCCTTCAGTGTCACATAGGTGCCCTCGTCGCTCACGTGTATGTGCACGTCAAACGTCTGCGATGTCACCTTGCCCTCTGAGTGCAGGGCTATGTTGGTCATCAGTTCCTCACAGCATAGGTTTATCTTAAACCTGTTCTCTTCCGTCACATTGCTACTTTTCAGGAAATCGTCAATGTCACTCAGTGTGGCACACACCTCCTCCACATTATACCTTATCGAGCGGTCAAAGGTTAGGCCACTCGTCTCCTTAGGTATCATGGTCAGAGGCGAAATGTTAGCCTGGACAATTCTGCTTCGTGCTGAGGTATATCCCACCTGAAACAGTAGCACCAGTGCACATGAGGCTACGAAGCCCCACCACAGTTCTACACCTTCCATCTCAGCCACTGCCCATACTCCCACAACGAGCATAGCCGTCTGTGCTGTTGCCGTCACCACACTCGCCTTGTCGTGACCCAGTATCTGGTATGTGCTCAGCAGTATCTGGGTAACAGCAAACGGTATCAGCATCAGGGCAAAGATATGGAGCACCCTGTCCAGTTCATGAGCCATCTCAGGGTTGTTATGCACACCAAAGAGCGTAGCCACCAGTCCTGGCATATACATCATAACCATCACCGTAGCCACCAACAGAGCTATCACCACCAGAGCCTGTTTCACCAGTATCTCCAGACCTCTCAGGTCGCGCTCGCCCATCATCACTCCGCCTATGGCAAACATCGACTCTATCACTCCATCAATGAATACATACGACAACAACAGCATCTGCAAGCATACTGACCATATAAACAGTCCGTCGCTACCCAGATAGCGCAGCACTATATCGTTTATCAGCATTATGGTGACAGCCATCAGCGAATTGCTCACCGTCACTGGAGCACCCTCTTTCACGTTAGCCTTGAATATGGAGGCAAGGCCCTTGCCAGGCATCTTCAAGCGGTATGAGCTGCCAGGCTTGCGCAGGTAGTTGGCAAGGATGAGTATGTTGACAGCAAACATCGACAGCGAACCTATCGCTGCACCATCCACTCCCATGCCAAGCACAGATATTGTCACCACATCCACCACCACGTTGGTTATGGCACCAGACACCACCGCTGCTGTCACCATGCGCGGTTTGCCGTCAGTGGCTACGAACAGACACAGTCCGTATGACATCATCTGCAGCCATCCACCCATGGCATAGGTGTGTATGTAGTCATAAGCCATACCGTTCAAACTTGGCTCCTCTGACATCATTCCCACTATCTGCTCGCTAAACAGGCTTATGCCCAGCGACACACCCAGTCCCAGCGTCATCACCATCATCAGTGTGGTAGTGAATGTGCGAGCCACCTTGTCCATATCATGACAGCCTATGGCATGAGCACACACAGCATTAGCACCAAAGCATATCAGGAAACCCATGCAGTTGAGCACCTCCACCAGTGGCAACACCAGGTTGATAGCCGACACGGCATCCTGTCCCACCACATGACCCACTATCATGGAGTCAGCCGTATGCGCCAGTTGCGATGCAGCCGCTGTCAGCACAGCCGCCATCACGAATGTCCTCAGTGCCTTAGATACAATAAACGAATTTCTCTGTGTCTTTTCCATTATTTATTAAAGGAAGGTATTGCAAAATATTCAGAAAAAAAATGACCTATATCTCGTAGTCTAGGCAGGAGCGCAGAACGGTGTATGGACGGACTTTTTCGTTGGCCACTTTCACGTGCTCGGGATGGGTGGCATAGCCTTTGAGGGCTTCCTCGCTCACGAGGGTGCTGTCGAGCATCACATCGGCATTGGATGATGCCAGTCGTCCGTCGATATTCACTTTCGCCTCTATCAGACCTGGCACTTTGCCGACCAAGCCTTCCAGTCCTGCCTTCATGCCTTGCTTCACTTGCTGTTTCTCTGCTTCTGACAACTCTGGGTTGAGTGTCCATAAAATGATGTGCTTTACCATAATCTGCTGTATTATTTTGGGGGTTCTGGGGGTATTCTTAATTACACTACAAAGGTACAAAAAAGAGAGCAAATAACAAAATAAATTTATTTATTTTTTCTTTGCCGAGTGCAAATACCTTGTCTCATAAGAGACCAAGGTACAAAAAATCTTTGGAATATGCAAAGAAAAACAAAGTTTTTTAGGGGTGTCGCGTTTTGCGACGGTGCCTTGGGCAGTATCCCAAAAATCATTTTTGTCAATTTTATCATTTTTGTCTTTTTTGTAATTTCGGGAATTGAGGTAGCCTGCCGTAGTAAGGAAGAGGGGGAACTATATAAAAATTATAATTTAAATTATAATTTTTATATTAAAGGGGTAATAGATATATTATATGTATACATATGCGCGTACGTATAGCAAGAAAATGAAAAAAATGATTTTTTTGATTTTTTTGATTCTAGCCATGTACCACTTCACTATACTGATTGCATAGCTGATTTGTTAAAAACTGCCCTGCACAAAAAGGCGAAAGTGTGCAAAAACGGCTTTTCTGATAGGAAAAGTGATTTTTCTTGCAACACGTTGAGATTTAGTGGGTTACGTGGTACGTAACCGTACAGGACGGAGGGGAAAACGGGGCAAAGATAAAAGCTATGCTTTTAGCGCTAAATGTAATGCTTTTAGCGGTAGAAGTAATGCTTTTACACCCTAAAAGTAATGCCTCTATGGAGGAAGGGACTGAAATGTTAAAAACTACCCTAAATTTGCTGAGGTAGAGAAATATTAGTACCTTTGTGTTCAATATGAGCAATGTACAGGCGAACATACACATGCCTATGTGGGCGAAGGTAGCGTTGGGGGTCATCCTGACGCCCATAGTGCTGGTGGTGTTGTTTGCCGTGGCGCTCTACCTGCCACCTGTTCAGAAGTGGGCTGTGGACAAGGCGAGTGAGTATGCCAGCAGGGAGACTGGCATGGAGATAAGCGTGGGCGGAGTGCACCTGGCTTTCCCTCTCGACCTGAGCTTAGAGGAGGTGAAATGCCTGAAGCAGAACGACTCTCTGCCACAGGTGAAGGACACTATACTCCTGGTGAAGCAGGCTGTGGTTGACGTGCAGCTGTTGCCATTGCTCAACAGCAATGTGGTGATAAACCAGATAGAGCTGAACCAGGGACATTTCAATACATCAGACTTTATACACGAGGCTCGAGTGAAGGGCTATGTAGGCCGACTGCTGGTGGACAATACCCCACCCCCTGTAGCATCGGTGGCACTGGACAGCAGTGTGGTGAGACTGAGCAGCATAATACTGACTGACGCAAGGGTGAATGTGGAACTGTCGGACACCGTGCCACCTGACACTACTGAGACGGAGAACCTGTGGAAAATATATGTGAGGGACCTCTCTATACAGAACTCCAAGGTCACAGTGCACATGCCTGGCGACACCCTGCAGGTGGGAGCCATGCTGGCTGACGCGAAGGCGAAGGAGGGATACTTTGACCTGAACAAGGGGCTCTATCAGGTGAACCACCTGGCACTTGACAAGTCGGCTATCACCTACGACAACAACTTCGAGCGCCGTCTGCCCTACTCCACTAACTACCTCGATGCCTTTGATGCCAACCACATAGCGCTGAGCGACATCAAGCTGAAGGTGGACTCCATATACTACTGCGACCCTGCTGACATCCGTCTGAAGATAAGGGAGGCGGCGATGAAGGAGAAGTGTGGACTGACACTGACCTCGCTGAAGGCTGACATAGCGATGGACTCCACAAAGATGAAGGTGGACGGGGCGTTGGCTACGAATAATTCTAACGCAAAACTTAGCGTTAGGATTAACGAGAACGGGAACGCTAACGGGCTCCGCGAAGCGCCTGAGCACCAACTGGAGCGCAAGAACGGGAACGGGAACAAGGGCACTTATGATGACCTCTTTGACTTTGACAATAACAGGATAGAGGCAAAGGTGGATGGCACAATAGGCTATCAGGACCTGAAGATGGTGGTGGGTTCAAATGTGCGCAACATGCCGATGTACCCACTGAGCGTGAAGGGCGAGGTGAATGGCAACATGAAGCAGATAACCATCAGAGAGATGAACGTAAACTGGCCTACAGTGCTGACAGCCGACGCAAGGGGCACGGTGACCATGAAGCCTCAGATGGTGGCAAGGATACACACCGACCTGAGAACCTATAACCTGAACTTCGTGAAGGGTATGCTCGACAAGAGTACGGCAAGTATGATCAACATTCCTGCCATGAGAGCGAGCGGAGATATCACATATAACGGGAACGGGAACGTTAACGTTAACCTGAAGGCTTACGAAGGCAGAGGGGTAATAAACCTTAATGCTAACGGGAACGTTAACGGGAACTCCATGGCTGGTTGGGCCATCGATGCTAAGGCGAGAGGCGTGAACGTGAACCACTTTGTGAAGGGATATAACCTGAGCGATGTGGATGCTGATGTGAAGCTGCATGGTGGCAAACTGACGGCAAATGTTGACTCACATGCTGGCGATGTGGTGGGACAGTTTGCTGTAGCAGGCACAATGGGCAGCAGGATGACTGACCTGACCATAGCCACTGACCTGAAGAAGGTGGACCTCTACCGACTGAAGATAGCCGACAAACCGCTGACCATAGGACTGTGCAGCAATCTGGATATAGAGACCGACATGAACCAGTATTATAAGGTGCAGGGAATGGTGACAGACATCAGTGTGACTGACACAGCAACCATAAACTTCCCTGACGACATAATACTCGACGTGCTGACGCGCAAGGACACCACGATGGCAAAGGTGGACTGTGGCGACTTTGCACTGAGACTGAACGCCCAGGGCGGATATAAATGGCTCATGGGATGTGGCGACCGCTTGCAGGCTGAGATAGACAAACAGCTGAAGGCTCGCACCATAGACCAGCAGGCTCTGCGCCAGTGTTTCCCACGACTCACACTCTCTGTGCACAGCGAGCAGGACAACCCAGTATATCGTACGCTGAAATACATGGGCATAGACTATTCGCTCATAGACCTCGACATGAAGACATCGAGGGAGGACGGCATATTCAGCGACCTGAAGGTGGAAGGACTGAAGACACAGGGCTACAAACTCGACACCATAACGGTGGCTATAGGTTCGCGAAACGACCCTATGCAGATATACTACAGAGCCCACATACACAACCGTCCGCCAAACGACTATGTGTTTAATGCCTACATCGACGGCAAACTATTGGAGCATGGCATAGTGACTGGTGTGCGTTTGTTTGACAACAAAGACCAGCTCGCCCTGCGTCTGGGTGCAGAGGCCACGATGGAGGAAGAGGGACTGAAACTGCACTTCGTGCCACAGAACCCTACCCTTGGCTATGACATATACTCGCTGAACGAGGATAACTATGTGCTCTTAGACAAGAAGAACCGCATACATGCCTACATAGACCTGCTGGCACAGGACGGAACGGGACTGAAACTATATAGTAACGAAAACGAGAACGGGAACGGGAACGAGAACGGGAACGGGAACGAGGAAGATGACGACGAGTTCCTGCAAGACCTGACCCTGTCTGTGAACAGGCTTAATATAGGTAAGGTGCTGTCGTCACTGCCTTACAGCGTAAATATGCAGGGAATGCTGGACGGCGACTTCCACGTGATGCAGAACAAGGACGAGAGCTTCACCCTGTCGAGCGACCTCACCATAAAGAATATGGTGTATGAGGGATGCGCCATGGGCAATATAGGCACACAGTTCACCTACCTGCCTAAGAGCGACGGCTCACACTACATCGACGGCATACTGCTGAAGGACGATATGCAGGTGGGCGACATCACAGGCTCATATGACTTCAACACCTCAGCCATCAATGCCAAGATGAATTTCGACAAGTTCCCGCTTGACATGATAAACGGTTTTGTGCCTGACCAGCTGATAGGACTGGAGGGAACGGCTGACGGTACGCTCGACATACAGGGCACCACCAGCAAGCCAAACGTGAATGGCGAACTATTCCTAAAGGATGCAGCCCTGCTGTCAGTGCCTTACGGCATAAGACTGCGATTCAACGACGACCCAGTGAGAATACAAGACTCGAACCTGGTGTTTGACAACTTCCAGATGTATGCCACCAACAACCAGCCTCTGGTGGTGCAGGGCACACTGAACTTTAGCGACCTCGACCACATAAAGACCGACCTGAGGCTGAGGGCTACCGACTTTGCCCTGATAGACGCCAAGGAGAACAGCAAGTCAGAGGCTTACGGCAACCTGAACGTGAACTGTTTTGCGAGGGTATCAGGCGAACTGGACAGGCTCAATGTGAGAGGCAGGCTCGACGTGCTGCCTTCCACGAACCTTTATTATATATTGCGCGACTCACCTATCACCACTGACAACCGACTGAAGGAACTGGTGACCTTCACCGACTTTGAGAATGGCGACACGGTGAAGATAGCCAGACCAGTGGCTCACGGCATGAACATGGATATGTCGATAGCCGTAAGAGAGGGAGCACACATAAAATGCTGGCTCGACGGTGCACATTCTAACTATCTGGACTTGATAGGTAATGGCGAACTGCGCTACAGATTCATCAATGACGAGACCAACATGACAGGCCGATACACCATCACCGAGGGCGAGATGAAATACTCGCTGCCAGTGATACCGCTGAAGACCTTCACCATAGAAGACGGAAGTTATCTGGAGTGGACTGGCGAGATGATGAACCCTCGACTGCACATAACAGCCAAGGAGACGGTGAAGGCTAACGTGAGCATAGACGGAGTGAGCCACATGGTGACATTCCTGACTGGTGTAAGACTCTCAAAGACCCTGAACGACATGGGACTGGAATTCATAATCGAGGCACCTGAGAACCAGACCATATCAGACGAGTTGAGCATGAAATCGGCTGAGGAGCGAGGCAAACTGGCTGTCACCATGCTGACCACAGGCATGTACCTCTCAGACGGCAACACCTCGAAGTTCTCTATGAACTCTGCCCTCAACTCATTCCTGCAGTCGGAGATTAACAACATAGCAGGCAATGCGCTGAAGACCATCGACCTGTCATTCGGCATGGAGAGTTCGACAGAGCAGGATGGCACCATGCACAACGACTACACCTTCAAGTTTGCCAAGCGTTTCTGGAACAACCGCCTCTCAATAGCTGTTGGCGGCAAGGTGTCGTCAGGACCTGACGTAAGCGGACAGAACAAGTCATTCTTTAATAATGTGGATCTGCAGTACAGGCTGTCTGACACCTCAAACCAATACCTGCAGATGTTCTACAAGCGTTCGGTATATGACTACCTAGAGGGCTACCTGAGCCAATATGGTGCAGGCTACATGTGGAAGAAGAAGTCGCAGACGCTGAAGGGCATATTCAAGAAAGAGCCTAAGATGGAGTTTAGGAGGATGAACCCTAAATCACTCCAAGGTGGAGAGCTACGAAAGTCGGCCACTCCACGTGATACACTGAATATTTCTAAGTAAATGAGTTTTCTAAAACATACATTCCGTTCCTCAGTTGTGGGGATTATAGGAGGAATAGCTCTCCTACTCTCTTCATGTTCGAGCACATCGTCGCTGGAGCCCAATGAACAGTTGTATATAGGACTGAAGCCGATAGACTGGCAGAACTATGAGCCTGGCAGTCATAAAGATGCCACACAAGAAGAGCTGGAGGCAGCACTCGCCATAGCACCTAACGGAGCACTGTTTGGTTCGTCATATCATCGCACCCCCTTCCCCTACGGACTGTGGATATGGAATGCCTGCCACAACTCTGACGGAGTGTTTAAGAAATGGCTCAACAAGTCGTTTGGCAAACAGCCCGTGCTGATGCAGAACGTGAATGCCCCCTTGCGCACCTCGGTGGCAGAAAACATACTGCAGAACAACGGATATTTCCATGGCAAGGTGAGCTATGACGTGATAGAGGGCAAACCAAAGGCGATAAAGAAAGACAGTACGCTGAGGGCGAGAGAGGCTCGCATACAGTATCACGTGAACTATGGTCCTCTGTTTACCATCGACTCCGTGCAATACACCAACTTCCCCAGCGACTCATACAACAGACTGACAACATCAGAATCGCTGATAAAGCGAGGCAGTCCGTTCTCAGTGTCGCTATTGGATAACGAACTGACACGAATACACGACCTGTTCAGAAACAAGGGCTACTACTTCTATCAGAAAAAGTATGCCACCTTCCTTGCCGATACCATCATGGTGCCTGGCAAGGTGCAGATGAAGGTGCAACTGCTGGACTCCATACCTGAGGATGCCATGCGCCGATGGGTGATTGGTTCGACGACGGTGAGCATAAAACGACAGGTGTTTGAACAGATAACCGACTCGGTGAAGAGGCGTTTCCTGACCATAAAATTCGGTGGAGAGAAACCAGCCGTAAGACCCCGAGTGCTGCTGAGACAACTGCGCATGAGGCCAGGCAGCATCTTCTCACAAGATGCCTACCAGGAGTCGCTCAACAACCTGACCTCACAAGGCATATATTCGAATGTGGACATAAAGTTTGAACCCAAACGCAACCCTGACGGCACACCTGTGCTGGTGCCTGACAGCATCAAACCACTGAGGGGCGAAGAGAGAGCTGGAGCAGGAATACTCGATATGACCATCAATGCCATACTCGACAAGCCATACGACTTCACCTTTGGTGCCAACGTGATAGGCAAGACCAACGGACGCATGGGACCAGGACTGACCGTGGGACTGACCAAGAGGAATGCCTTCCGTGGTGGCGAACTGCTGTCGTTCAACATAGGAGCCAACTACGAGATACAGATGTCGAGCAACTCTACGGCAGGCGACTCATACGACTTCTCGGCTGGTGCCACTCTGGAACTGCCACGACTGCTGATGCCAAACTGGATGCAGAAGCGTCGTCGCCGTTGGTATGTCACCCCTACCACAGCCATCTCGCTTAATGCCCAGACAATGCGCAGGGCGGGCTTCTTCACCCGTAACTTCTTCACTGGAGAGTTTACATACATCTTCCAGCCCACAGAATGCTCTGTGCACACCTTCACCCCACTGGGTTTGGTATATGGTCGCACCACAGACCGCACGGATGCTTTCTATGAGAAGATGAAGCAGTCGGCTATCACTGAGGTGGCTAACAGAGACGAGTTTACGCCAAGGATGAGGTATATATATTCATACAGTTCGCCACGCTCATATCGCAACCCTATTTATTGGCAGACCACAGTGACAGAGGCAGGCAACCTGATAGACCTGGGCTATCACCTGCTGAGCGACAAGGACTGGGCGCAAAAGGATAAGCACATTCTGGGCACTCCGTTCTCTCAGTACCTGAAGCTGGAGACCGACTTTCGCAAGACATGGCAACTGGGTGATAATGCCTGTGCCGTATTCCACTTCTATGGTGGAATAATGAAGCCTTTAGGCAATGACTCCAGCGGACCATTCTCTGAACAGATGTATATAGGTGGCGCCAATGACCTGAGAGGTTTTGCCATGAGAACGGTAGGACCAGGTGCTGTGCACATAGACGATAGCAACAGCCAGTATCTGTATCATAACGGCGACCTGAAGCTGGTGATGAACATAGAGTATCGTCCTCGCCTCTTTGGTTCGCTCTATGGAGCCCTGTTCTTAGATGCAGGCAATGTGTGGGTGATAGACAAGGACAGACGAAACACCATGAAGGAGGAGTTTCAGCAAGACTCATTCAAGAAGGACATAGCCCTGAATGTAGGTGTGGGCTTGCGTTACGACCTCGATTTCTTCGTATTGCGTCTGGACTGGGGTTTCGCCCTGCACCAGCCATACAGCAACTATTATTCTGTCAAGGATAAGCAAATATATAGCACCACCTCAGGATTCTTCAATGTGCGCAATTTCAAAGATGCACAATGTATTAACTTCGCAATAGGATATCCATTCTGATAATTAGGAATTAGAAATTAGGAATTAGGATTCGAGTCGTTTAGTTAAAAAAACATAATTCGCTATGTGCAGTTCGCAATCTTTCAACTTTCAGCTTTCAACTTCCAACTTTTATTAGTACCTTTGCACCCACTTTCACGAGTTGAAAGATTATTCACTTCTATTTAACAACAAAAAGTTTAACAAAAACAAATGGCAACAAAGATTCGTTTACAGCGCGGCGGTCGTAAGGGCTATGCCTTCTACAGCATCGTTATCGCTGACGTAAGAGCTCCACGTGATGGTAAGTTTACTGAAAAGATTGGTACCTACAACCCAAACACCAATCCTGCCACAGTAGATCTGAATTTTGAGCGTGCACTTTATTGGGTTGAGAATGGCGCACAGCCAACTGACACAGTTCGTAACATCCTCTCTAACGAGGGCGTAATGCTCATGAAGCACCTCAAGGGTGGCGTGAAGAAGGGTGCATTCGACGAGGCTGCTGCACAGGCTAAGTTTGACGCTTGGAAGCAGGCTAAGGCACAGGGTTTCGAGGCTATCAAGTCAAAGGACGCTGACGCTAAGAAGGCTGCTAAGAAGGCTGCTCTCGACGCTGAGAAGAAGGCTAACGAGGCTAAGGCTAAGGCTATCGCAGACAAGAAGGCTGCTGCTGAGGCTGCTGCTGCACCTGCAGAGGAAGCTACTGAAGAGGCTGCTGCTGAGGAAGCAACTGAGGCTCCTGCTGCAGAAGCACAGACAGAGGCTCCAGCTGAGGCTTAATCTTACTCAACCAATTAAGAAAAAGACAAAAGATGTGCAAGCCTCAACGGCATGTACATCTTTTTTTGGGTTAAAGAGTTCAAAGGGGTATAAAGAGTTATGCGAATAAAACTCATAGTACAAGGTGTTACTGACATAGTATCGAATAATGTGGCTTCACTCCTCATACTGACTGATGAGGAGGAGAAGAGGCAACTGACCATAGTGGTTGACGCAGTTACGCGACATGAGATATCCATTCGCAGAGGAAAGTATGTGGGCAACCTGGAACAGCGTTCGTCTGCCATAAACGCTATGAAACGCTGTCTGCCTGAAACCCTCAGCGCAGCTATAAAATATCTGACCAATATGGAGTTGTGCGTGGTAATTGTGAGCATTGTTGACGGACAATACTGCGCCGTACTCGAAGATATGCGCACTGGCACAGCCTTCCCCATCAGGGTGAGTGACGGCATTCTGCTGTCGTATGCCGACCCACACATACCTTTATATATAGAGAAGTCGCTGTGGGAGGTGCAGAGCACAAAATATATGGGTGTGGATGCCAAGGGCATCAGTCTGCCTCTGAACACCCTGAGCAAGTCGATGCTGCAGAAGGCTATGCAGAAGTGCATAGACGACGAGAACTATGAGGCAGCACAGCAGATAAAAGAGGAATTGTCAAGGCGCAAAGCATAAGTATGAAAGAAGAGAGATACTTTTACGTACCAGATGCCGATAAACTGACGGAGTTGCCCCATGACGAGGCTCAGCATGCCATAAGGGTGTTGAGACTAAAGGAGGGCGACACCATTTATCTGATGGATGGCAAAGGCACCTTCTACAAGGCTGAGGTCACGATGGTATCGTCGAAGCATTGCGCTTACAACATAATGGAAACAATGCCCCAGCAGCGCCCATGGCAAGGCAGACTGCACATCGCTATGGCTCCAACAAAGATGATGGAGCGCACGGAGTGGATGGCTGAAAAGGCTACAGAGATAGGTGTGGATGAGTTTTCTTTCCTTGAGTGCCAGTTCTCTGAGCGCAGGAATATGCGTACAGACCGTATAGACAAGATTGTGGTGGCTGCCACCAAACAAAGCAGAAAAGCATGGAAACCAGTGGTGAACGACCTGCAATCGTTTCGCTCCTTCATAGAACAACCTCGCGAGGGACTGAAATTCATCTGCCACTGCTATGACGAGATAGAGAGAAAAGACCTTTTCGAGACCTTAAAGTCCTTAGAGTCTTTAGAGTCCTTTGGGTCATTAAAGACTACAAAGGTTCCCGTTCCAGTTTCAGTTCCCGTTAACCTCACCGTCCTCGTAGGTCCAGAGGGTGATTTCAGCATCGACGAGGTAAAACTGGCTATGGAGCATGGGTATATCTCCACCTCCTTAGGTTCTCAACGTCTGAGAACAGAAACAGCTGCACTATCAGCGGTTATGATAATGCAGCTGGCAAATAAATTATAATTTTTTTAAGAGTACATCTGCTCCTTCTGTGCCTTGATAGCCTCATCATAGATGTAGTCATCATAGGTCATCAGTTTATCGATAGTGCCCTTAGGTGTCAGTTCGATGATACGGTCGGCAACGGTATTGATAAACTCGTGGTCATGAGAAGCAAACAGAATGTTGCCCTTAAACGTAATCAGGTTGTTGTTGAAAGCCTGGATAGACTCCAGATCGAGGTGGTTGGTAGGAGTATCGAGAATGAGACAGTTGGCATTCTGCAACTGCATTCTTGCTATCATACAACGCATCTTCTCTCCACCTGAGAGCACGTTGACCTTTTTCTCCACCTCTTCCTGCTTAAAGAGCATTCTGCCAAGGAAACCCTTCATAACCACCTCATTGCCAGGACCATATTGTGAGAGCCAATCAACAAGGTTCTTATCGGTCTGGAAGAACTCCGTATTATCGAGTGGCAGATAAGCCGTTGTAATGGTGATACCCCACTTGTAGGTTCCGCCATCAGCCTCTCTGTTGCCATTGATAATCTCAAAGAGAGCTGTCATAGCCTTTGGATTGTGAGATAGGAAGACGGTCTTCTGTCCCTTCTCTATGTTGAATGAAACATTGTCAAACAATACTGAACCATCAGCATCAAGAGCTTTCAGATTCTCTACCTCGAGTATCTGGTTGCCTGGCTCACGATCCATCTGGAATATGATGCCTGGGTATTTACGGGTAGAAGGCTGAATCTCCTCTACGTTCAGTTTCTCAAGCATCTTCTTACGTGAGGTGGTCTGCTTAGACTTAGCAACATTGGCAGAGAACCTTCTGATAAACTCCTCCAGTTCCTTACGCTTCTCCTCAGCCTTAGCCTTCTGGTTCTGAGCCTGACGCAGTGCCAGCTGACTTGATTCGTACCAGAAAGAGTAGTTACCAGCAAACATGGTAACCTTGCCGAAGTCGATATCAACAGTCTGGGTAGATACAGCATCGAGGAAGTGACGGTCGTGGCTCACTACGAGCACGGTCTGTTCCACATTAGAGAGGTATTCCTCCAGCCACTGCACGGTATCGAGGTCGAGGTCGTTGGTAGGCTCATCGAGCAACAGGTTGTCAGGATTACCAAACAGAGCCTTCGCCATCATCACGCGTACCTTCTCATTATTAGAGAGTTCAGACATCATGGAATAATGCACAGCCTCCTTGATGCCAAGTCCTGAAAGCAGTTGGGCAGCATCGCTCTCAGCATTCCAACCGTCCATCTCGGCAAACTTCTCCTCCAGTTCAGCAGCACGATTGCCGTCCTCCTCAGTCATTTCGGGCTTTGCATAGAGAGCCTCACGCTCCTTCATATTCTGCCACAGAGGCTGGTGACCCATGAGCACGGTATTGATAACCGTTTCGCTATCATACTTGAAGTGATCCTGTTCCAAAACGGAAAGACGCTCGCCAGGAGCAAGTTCCACAGTACCCTTATTTGGCTCCAACTCTCCGCTGATAGCCCTCAGCAGGGTTGACTTACCAGCGCCGTTGGCACCAATAATACCATAGATATTGCCAGGAGTAAACTTAAGGTTTACATCCTTGTAAAGCACACGTTTTCCAAACTGAATTGCAAGATTTGTTACTGTAATCATTCCTTATCTTTTTACCTTATTTATAAATTTTGCCTGCAAAGGTACTCATTTTTTTTCAATTGTCGAAAAAAATACGTAATTTTGTAGGCTGTAATCAATTATACCCGTTTTACCAAACACAAACCATAAAGTTATGAACATCGGAATTATAGCAACAGGACGAATGGCTGGCACTGCAGCCGACACACTCAGCAAGATGCAGGATGCAAAGTGCACGGCTGTGGCTTCACGCACTATTGAGAAGGCTCAGGCTTTTGCCAAGGAACACGGCATAGAACGTGCTTACGGCTCGTATAGCGAACTGCTCAATGACAAGGATGTGGACCTGGTGTATGTTGCCACCCCCCACTCCATGCACTATGACATCACGATGGAGGCACTGAGGATGGGCAAACCTTGTCTGGTGGAGAAGGCATTCATGGCAAACCACCGTCAGAGCAAGGAGGTGATAGACCTGGCACACAAGAACAAGGTGTTTGTGGCAGAGGCTATATGGACTCGCTACCAGCCTGCTGTGGAGATAGTACGAGAGATGATGAAACGTATTGGTACTCTGCGACTTATCTCTGCCAACATAGGTTATAACATGGTGTGGCGTAAGCCCAAACTGCTGCAACCAGAACTGTGTGGTGGAGCCCTGATGGATGTGGGAGTGTACGGACTGAATTTCGTAAGAATGTTTTGTGAGGAGGAGGTGACAGAGATTGGAGGCTGTTGCACACAGTCAGACACTGGCATGGACCTCAGCGAGGTTATCACCCTGTCGCTTGCCAATGGTGTGATGGCAACCATTCAGGCTACAGCCAACGCCACAAGCAGCAACCGCGGAGTGCTGACAGGCACAGAGGGTTTTATAGTGGTTGACAACATCAACAACCCACAGCTGATAAGCCTCTATGCCCCAGACCGCACGCTGGTAGAAGACATACACGTGCCACAGCAGATAACGGGCTACGAATATGAGTTCAGCGCTTGTAAAGAGGCAATAGAAAACCATCAAATCGAGACGGCATTCATGCCCCACGATGAGACTTTGCGCATAATGCAACTGATGGACACATTGCGAGAGCAATGGGGCGTAAGATTCCCTATGGACTGAGCCGTAACGTGCAAAACTCATGCATAAAAATTTGAACTATTGTTAAAATATGGGCTGTAATTTGTTTTTCTGCCCAAATAATATTACCTTTGCACGATAAAATATCATTTTACTGAATGAACAAAATCATATATAGCATAGCAACAGTCATCTCGCTGATAGCCATCTTTGCATCGTGTTCAAAGCAAGAAACATACGCAGAACAGCGTGAACGCGAGTTCAATAAGATTGACGAGTTTATTTCAAAAAACAAGATTGAGGTTATCGACGAGGCTACATTCAAAAGTCAGGATTACACTACCAAAGAGAACCAGTATGTGCAGTTCAACAATACTGGTGTTTACATGAACATCATAGACAAAGGACCTGAGCAGGGTAAGATTCTCTCAAAGAACGGCGACGATGCCGAGGTGCTGGTAAGATACCAGGAATACAACATCAACGGCGACTCTATCAAAACCACCAACCGTACTCCTGCCTTTGCCACCCTTTGTGACAAGTTTTCTGTCAAAAATAATCAAGGCACCTATATCGCTTCTTTCATTTATGGTCGTATGTCTGGATACTACGGCTCTACGACCGTGCCTGGCGGATGGCTCGTTCCATTGAAATACATCCGTTTGGGACGCCCTGTCGATGAAGACGACAAGTATGCCACCGTGCGACTGATTGTGCCACATGACCAGGGCACTGCTGCAGCTGTTTCAGGCGTATATGCCTGCTACTACTACATGACGTACGAGGTTGACAGATAACACAATCCAACCATTAAACCTAATATAGCTTATGTCATTAATCAAATCCATTTCAGGCATTCGCGGTACTATCGGCGGACCTGCCGGGGACACACTCAACCCCCTTGACATCGTAAAGTTTACATCGGCTTATGCTACCTTTATACGTAAGTCAACACCCAACGGAAGCAACAAGATAGTAGTGGGCAGAGACGCCCGCATATCAGGCGAGATGGTGAAGAACGTGGTTTGTGGCACCCTCATGGGTATGGGCTACGACGTAGTAAACATCGGTCTTGCCTCTACGCCTACCACCGAACTGGCTGTCACCATGGCTGGTGCTGACGGTGGCATTATCATTACCGCATCACATAACCCACGCCACTGGAATGCTCTCAAGTTGCTCAACAAGCATGGCGAGTTCCTTACCGCTGCTGACGGCAACGAGGTATTGGCTATTGCTGAGGCTGAGGCGTTTGAGTATGCTGACGTTGACCATGTGGGCAAATATACAGAAGAGAATTTCGACCAGAGGCATATCGATGCCGTGATGAACCTGAAACTCGTTGATGCAGAGGCTATCAAGAAGGCTGGTTTCAAGGTGGTGGTTGACTCCATCAACTCTGTAGGCGGCATCATCCTCCCTGCCCTGCTCGACCGTCTTGGTGTGAAATACACCTTCCTCAACGGCGAGGCTAACGGCGACTTCCAGCACAACCCTGAGCCACTTGAGAAAAACCTCTCTGGCATTATGGACACACTGAAGGGCGGTGGCTACGACCTCGGTATCGTGGTTGACCCAGACGTTGACCGTCTTGCCTTCATCTGTGAGAACGGACAGATGTACGGTGAGGAATACACCCTTGTCAGCGTGGCAGACTACATCCTTTCTGAGATGCAGAAAGACCCTAACCACCCTGCCCTCAATACTGTGTCTAACCTCTCTTCTACCCGTGCCCTGCGCGATGTAACAGAGAAGTACGGCGGCACATACACAGCAGCTGCCGTGGGCGAGGTAAACGTAACAACGAAGATGAAGCAGGTGGGTGCCGTGATAGGTGGCGAAGGCAATGGTGGAGTAATCTATCCAGACAGCCATTACGGACGTGACGCTCTCGTTGGTATCGCACTGTTCCTCAGTCTGTTGGCTAAAAAGGCTCAAAAAGTAAGTGAACTGAGAAAGACCTTCCCTGAATACTTCATAGCCAAGAACCGCATCGACCTCACACCTGGTGTTGACGTTGACGCTATTCTGGCAAAGGTAAAGGAAATGTACAGCGCAGAAAAGGATGTTGCCGTTAACGATATCGACGGCGTAAAACTCGATTTCCCAGACAAGTGGGTACACCTGCGCAAGTCTAACACCGAACCTATCATTCGTGTCTATAGCGAGGCTCACACCATGGCAGAGGCTGACGAGATAGGCAAGAAGATTATGGAGGTGGTGTATGGTTCAATTGATAATTGACAATTGATAATTGAACTCCGAGCTTTGCTCGCCTGAGCACCTACGGAGCGCAAGAATTGATAATTAAGCTATATAGAAAAAGGATGGTGATTTCTTCACCATCCTTTTGTTTTTCGAGCCTCTTGTCGGATTCGAACCAACGACCCCGAGATTACAAATCACGTGCTCTGGCCAACTGAGCTAAAGAGGCGGGTGGGCAGCTACTTACATCGCACCGCTACAACCAAGTACCTTTGCTATGTTCCCATCCTGGAGGATTCCGAGGGAGCTGGTCGTATAAGACTGCCCATGTTTCGATTAAGCGGGTGCAAAGGTACAAAAAAAGTTCAAGAGTTCAAAGGTAAAACAGCCCAAAAATCGCGTTTCGCCAGCCAAAAAAGCGTTTTTTATGATTTATTAAGAAAAATCACTTTGTATAGCACCTATATCTGAAATAAAATGCTTATCTTTGCAATATGATTTCACCAACAGAATATATTCAGCTCAAAGCGTTCGCAAGACAAGACGGACTAATACTCGGTTTAGTGTGGGTTGCAGCCTTCGCCTGCTTCATTGGCAGCATGAGTGATGCCTCCCTTCAGTTAGGCTTCGTGGTAGGCTTGCTGTCCACCCCTTTTGTAGTGTTCTATATGCTGCGCCATTACAGGGATAAGGTGCTCACGGGCACCATTTCCTACAAGCGCGCCTTTGCCTTCATAGCGCTCACCATGGTCTATGCCTCACTCATACTGGCAGCAGCCACCTTCGCCTATTTCTACTTTGTAGATAAGGGCGACTTCTTCGGCACCCTGATTGAAAACATCAAGATGCCCGAGGTGCAACAGACATTCTCCGATGCAGGTCTGAACCCTTCCGAGATAGAGCAGCAGCTCAGCATGGCGTCGCAGTCACGCCCCATCGACTTTGCCTTCAGCGTCTTCTTTGAGGGCATCGTCTTTGCCATGATCCATGCAGCCATCATAGCGCTGCTGGGGGCTAAGAAAGTTAAAACAGAAAACCAACAATAGATATAATGGACATATCAGTTGTAATTCCTCTGTATAACGAGGAAGAATCAATACCCGAGCTTTACAAGTGGATAAAGCGAGTGATGAACGACAACAATTTCACCTACGAGGTGATATTCGTTAACGACGGCTCTACCGACCGCTCGTGGGAGATAATCGAGGGACTTGCCAAGGACGACCACCACGTTCACGGCATCAAGTTCCGTCGCAACTACGGCAAGTCGCCTGCCCTCTACTGCGGCTTTGAGAAGGTGCAGGGCGATGTGGTTATCACTATGGATGCCGACCTGCAAGACTCGCCCGACGAGATACCTGAGCTATACCGCATGATAGTGGAAGACGGCAACGACCTGGTGAGTGGCTACAAGCAGAACCGCAGTCAGGGCGACCCTCTGTCTAAGACCATCCCTACCAAGCTCTTCAACGCCACGGCACGTAAGGTGAGCGGCATCAAGAATCTGCACGACTTCAACTGCGGACTGAAGGCTTATCGCTCTGATGTGGTGAAGAATATCGAGGTCTATGGCGAGATGCACCGCTATATGCCTTACCTTGCCAAGAATGCTGGCTTCGACAAGATTGCCGAGAAGCCCGTTCATCACCAGGCACGCAAGTTCGGCAAGTCTAAGTTCATGGGCTGGAACAGGTTTGTCAACGGCTACCTCGACCTCATCACCCTGTGGTTCCTCAGTTCCTTTGGCAGAAAGCCTATGCACGTATTCGGTTTCCTCGGCTCGCTCATGTTCTTCATCGGTTTCATAGCTGCTGCCGTCATCGGCGCTCAGAAGCTGTGGGCTGTGAGCCACGGCATCCCTGCCCGTCTGGTAACCGACATGCCTTACTTCTATATCTCGCTCACCATGATGATTATCGGCACCCAGCTGTTCCTTGCAGGCTTCGTAGCCGACCTGGTGAGCCGTTCTTCTCAGGGCAGAAACGAGTATCAGATAGAAAAAACCGTCTAACCCCCCACTCTTTTATACTTTTCTCCAGTGTCAAACATCAAAAGCATATTTGTCATCCTTGCTGCCACGCTTCTTGTGGCATGCTCATCCGTTGACTGTGGCACCAACGGCAGGGTGACGTGCAACTTTGCCATTCAGGATGAGGACGGCAAGTCATACGACATACCCTACTACCTCTCAGTTACCATAACGAGGAGTATCGACGGCAGCGACACCACTATTGTCAACAAGCAGTACGCCATATCTTCGCTCAATCTGCCTATGAGTTACGTAGGCGAGAGCGACACCTACACCTTCACTATTGAGGACGACCTCGATAACCCCACCGTCACCGTCACCGATAAGCTGACCATCAGCAAGACCAACAAGCCTCACTTTGAGGATGTGGAGTGCGTGGCACGCTATTACCACACCATAACCGATATAGAGAGCACCACAAACTATATCGAGGATTTCGAACTAAAAAACAATTCAGTAACCAATAATGCGTCAGTCACCAATATCATACTTCGCGTACGCCCTACTCTTAAGTAGTGTGCTGCTGTTTATGCCTGCCACTGCTCAGGCTCAGCGCAAGAATATCGTGGAGCAGCCTAAGGACAGCATACGCCTCTTCCAGGGCGTACAGGTGTCGTATGACCTCGTGGGTACGATAATGCGCATGGCGAGCGACTACGGGCAGTATGAGGGAGCCGTGAAGTTCAATCTCAAGAACAAGTTCTTCCCTACCTTTGAGATGGGTTACGGCACTGGCGAGCACGACACCGACGAACTCTCCACCATTCACGCCAAGACCAAAGCCCCTTACTTCAAGGTGGGTATGGACTATAACCTTGCCAAGAACAAGAACGACGGCTACCGTATTCTTGCTGGCTTCAGATATGCCTTCACCAAGTTCGACTTCGAGTGGGATGCCAACCCTAAAGACCCCGCGTGGGGCGGCACTCAGGGCATCACCATCAAGGAAGAGGGATGCAACTGCCACTGGGCTGAATTTCTCGTGGGCGTGGATGCCAAGATATGGGGACCTCTGCATCTGGGCTGGAGCGTGCGCTATCACCTCAAGCTCTCAACCAAGGAGGGCGAGCACGGCAACGTGTGGTACATTCCTGGTTACGGCAAACGCGGCAACACCATGGGCGGCACGTTTAACGTAGGATTTGAATTTTAACGTATGAAGAAGAAAACCATTATACTCCTCCCCCTTATCGTCGTGGCTATTGTGTGTGCCGTGGTGTTCCGCAAGAGCGACATCGGTATGACTTATCACAAGTCGTCAGGACTGGTGTTCGGCACATCCTATAACATCACCTACCAGAGCTACGAAGACTACTCAAACGAGATCAAGGCTGTGCTCGACTCGGTTGACAACTCCCTCTCGCCCTTCAACGAGAAGAGCATCATAACCGCAGTAAACGAGAACAGAGACGTGCAGGTTGACGACGACTTCATTCGCGTCTTCACCCTTGCCCGTCAGGTGCATGACGCCACCGACGGAGCGTTCGACATCACCGTGGCACCACTGGTCAACGCCTGGGGATTCGGTTTCCGCAAGGGCGACTTCCCCACCCCTGCCGAGATTGACAGTATGCGCACCATCGTGGGCATGGACAAGGTGAAGCTCGTGGGCAGGAAGATAGTCAAGGCTGACCCCCGCATCATGCTCGACTGCTCTGCCATAGCCAAGGGATATGCCGTTGACAAGATAGCCCTCATGCTCAAGCGCAAGGGCGTGGAGAATTTCCTTGTCGAGGTGGGCGGCGAGATAGTGGCAGCTGGCACCAACCCTAAGGGCAAGGAATGGAGCATCGGCGTCACCAAACCCGTTGACGACTCCCTCTCTGTCAACAGCGACCTGCAGATGGTTCTCACCATGACCGACTGCGCCCTTGCCACCTCAGGCAACTACCGCAACTACTACGTGAAGGACGGTCACAAATACGCCCACACCATAAACCCCAAGACTGGCAACCCTGCCGAGAGCAACAGCCTCTCTGCCACCATCGTAGCCCCTTCATGTGCCGAGGCTGATGCCTATGCCACAGCTTGCATGGTGGTGGGTAAGGATAAGGCGCTGCAGATTCTCAACAGGCAGGCTGACAAGAAATACATCATCATCTACGACAACAACGGCAAAACCGAGTGGGTGGTAAGTCCTGAACTGAAGCTCACCGACAAATAACTCTATCGTCCCACCTAATAAATCATAGCTTATGGCTTTACAGAAAGACAAAATAGCACGACTGCCCCTCTTCATGGGTCTCTCTGAGATAGACCTCGACCGCATATCCAGCGAGGTGTCTTTTTCCATTCACCACCACAAGAAGGGTGCCGTGATTGCCGAGGCTGGCAAAGCGTGCAGCGGACTGATAACCGTCACCATCGGACAGGTGGCGTGCGAAACGGTCTCTGACGACCACTCCTACCGCGTGGTGGAGGATATACACAACATACACACCATAGAGCCCAACAAGCTCTTCGGACTGCAGTTGCGCTACGCCTCTACCTACCACGCCCTCACCTCGTGCGAGACTATCGAGATATCCAAGGAGGGTTTGCTTGAGCTCCTGAGCACCAACTTCATCGTAAGGCTCAACTACCTCAACATGCTCTGCCGCAGTTCGCAGACCACGGAGCACAACCCCTGGAAGGCGTGTCCGCCTAACCTTGAGGGCCGTATAGTGCAGTTTGTCAAGAACAGGGTGAAGCACCCTGCTGGCAGCAAGACTATCTACATCACCATGAAGCGACTTGCCAACGAACTGTGCACCAGCCGCCTCGAGGTGTCGATAGCCCTCAACAACCTTGCCAACCAAGAACGCATAATCCTAAAGCGCGGAATAATAGAGATTCCTGCGTTGCAACTACTATAATTATAATGAGCACCAATATAGCTAACAATCCTTTCTTTCAGAAATATGGCACGCCGCATGACTGTGCGCCGTTTGACAAGATTAAGCTCGAGCACTTTGAGCCTGCCTTCCTTGAGGGCATAAGGCGCGACAACGAGGAGCTCGACAACATTATCAACAACCCTGAGGAGCCTACCTTCAGCAACACCATCGCCATAGACTACGACGACGAGAAGGAGCAATATTTCTCGCTGCTTGATAATGTGTCAACCGTGTTCTTCAACCTGCTCTCTGCCGAGACCAACGACGACATGGACGAGCTGGCTGAGAAGATGCAGCCCATACTCACCAAGCACGATAACGACATTTCGCTCAACCCCAAGCTCTTTGAGCGCATCAAGTATGTGTATGAGCACCACGGCGATCTGACCGACGAGGAGCAGACCCTCTTGCAGAAGACCTACGACGGCTTTGTGCGCTCTGGTGCACTGCTCGACGAGAAAGGCAAGGAACGCCTGCGCGCCCTCACCGAGGAGGCGAGTATGCTCTCGCTACAGTTCTCGCAGAATGTGCTGAAAGAGAATAAGGCGTTCACCCTGCACATAACCGACGAGAAAGACCTCGACGGACTGCCCGACACCCAGATACAGGCGGCGCGCGAGGCGGCTAAGGAGCGTGGCAAGGATGGATGGGTTATCACCCTCGACAGCCCTTCCTACGGTCCCTTCATGCAGTATGCCAAGAACCGCTCGCTGCGCGAGAAGCTGTACATGGCGCGCAACACCGAGTGCACACACAAGAACAAGGCTAACAACCTCGAGATATGCAAGCGACTGGTCAACCTGCGCCGCGAGGTGGCACAGCTCCTGGGCTTCGAGACCTATGCCGACTATGTGCTGCAGAAGCGCATGGCGAGCAACACCAAGAATGTCTATGACCTGCTCTATAAGCTTATAGATGCCTACAAGCCTACGGCAATAAAGGAGCGTGACGAACTGCGCGCCAAGGCTAAGCAGATGGAGGGCGACGACTTCCACATGATGCCTTGGGACACCGCCTACTACTCTCACAAACTGCAGCTGGAGAAATACAACATCGACTCTGAGATGCTGCGCCCTTATCTGGAGCTCTCTAAGGTCATAGAGGGCGTCTTCGGACTCGCCACCCGTCTCTATGGCATCACCTTCAAGGAGAACCCGTCCATACCCGTGTATCACCCCGACGTGAAGGCTTATGAGGTGTTCGACAAGGACGGCTCATTCCTTGCCGTGTTCTATGCCGACTTCCACCCCCGCAAGGGTAAGCAGGGCGGCGCGTGGATGACCGAGTACAAGGGGCAGTGCATCAACTCCAGAGGCGAGAACATACGTCCGCACGTGAGCGTAGTGATGAACCTCACCAAACCCACTGCCGACAAGCCTGCCCTGCTCACCCTGGGCGAGGTGGAGACCTTCCTGCATGAGTTCGGCCACTCGCTCCACGGCATGTTTGCCAACACCCGTTTCGAGTCGCTCTCAGGCACCAGCGTGTGGTGGGACTTCGTTGAACTGCCCTCACAGTTTATGGAGAATTTCTCACTCGAGAAGGAGTTTCTGCACACCTTCGCCTTCCATTACGAAACGGGCGAGCCTATGCCCGACGAGCTCATCGACCGCGTCATTGCCAGCCGCAACTTCAACGTGGCAGGTGCCTGCCTGCGTCAGGTCAGCTTCGGACTGCTCGACATGGCTTACTACACCCAGAAGCAGGAGTTCACAGCCGACATCATCCCCTTTGAGAAGGAGGCGTGGAAGGATGCCATCATCGGCAAACAGCTGCCTGACACCTGCATGACCGTGCAGTTCTCACACATCATGGCTGGCGGCTACTCGGCAGGCTACTACAGCTACAAGTGGGCTGAGGTGCTCGACGCCGACGCCTTCGCCGTATTCAAGAAGGAGGGCATCTTCAACCAAGCCACCGCACAGCGTTTCCGCGACTGCATCCTCTCTAAGGGTGGCACCCAGCACCCCATGACCCTCTACAAGAACTTCAAAGGCTCTGAACCCACCATCGACGCCCTGCTGGAGCGCAATGGGATAAAGGTTTGACAGAAGTTAACGTGACTTGCAGTCACTTAGAAGTGAAGAAGTTAACGCTCTTCGAGCTTAGAAGTTAGAGACATATGCTTTTGCCTACTGTAGGCTTTTTGTATTGTCTAAGTGGCTGCAAGCCACGATAACTTCTCTAACTCCTTTAACTCCTATAACTCCTATAAAAAAAACAACAAATGACCAAGCAACATCTATTAGACCAACGCTACCTCCGCATGGCACGCATCTGGGCTGAGAACAGCTACTGCAAGCGTCGCCAGGTAGGCGCACTCGTGGTGAAAGACCAGCGCATCATCAGCGACGGATATAACGGCACACCAAGCGGATTCGACAACATCTGCGAGGAAAACAACGTGTCGTTCCCCTACGTGCTCCATGCCGAGGCTAACGCCATAACCAAACTGGCGCGCAGCCACAACAACAGCGAGGGCTCCACCCTCTACGTCACCGCATCGCCATGCCTGGAGTGCTCCAAACTCATCATTCAGGCTGGCATCAAGCGCGTCATCTATGGCGAGAAATACCGCCTCGACGACGGACTGAAACTCCTGGAGCGCGCAGGCATCGAAACCAAATTTGTGGAGGTGGAATAGCCACCGTTCGCCTCGCGTCAGCGAGGGGCTGTAAGTTCCCGTTCCCGTTAACGTTCCCGTAAAAAACTATGAACAAAAACCGATATATGCCGCTGATTCTGGCGATGTGCGTCATCGTCGGAATACTCATTGGCACCTTCTATGCCAACCACTTCTCTGGCAACCGTCTCAACGTCATCAACTCAGGCAGCAACAAGCTCAGCAACCTGCTGCACATCATCGACGACCAGTATGTTGACACCATCAACATCAACGACGTGGTAGAGAAAGCCATACCCCAGATACTGGCTGAACTCGACCCCCACTCCGTCTATATCACCGCCAAGGACGCCGAGGTGGCGAGCGACGACCTCAAGGGCTCATTCTACGGCATAGGCATAGAGTTCATCATCAACAACGACACCATATCCGTGCAGAACGTCATAGCAGGCGGTCCTGCGCAGAAGGCGGGACTGCTGGCTGGCGACAAGATAGTGACCATCGACGGCAAACCCTTCGTGGGCAAGGAGTGCACCAACGAGGAGGCTATGCACCGCCTCAAGGGACCAGACAAATCAACCGTCACCGTGGGCATCAAGCGCTACGGCTCAAAGGAGGTGAAGAACTACACCATCACGCGCGGCGAGGTGAAGACCAAGAGCATCAGCGCCACCTATATGCTCAACGAGAAGACGGGCTACATACGCATCAAGAACTTCGGCGAGAACACCTATGCCGAGATGCTCGTGTCGCTGGCTCAGCTGGCTAACGACGGCTTCGAGAACCTCGTCATCGACCTGCGCGACAACACAGGCGGATACCTCGAGGCTGCCGTGCAGATGGCTAACGAATTCCTGCCCAAAGACCGCCTCATAGTCTATACCCAGGGACGCAAGTCGGCACGACAGAACTACAACAGCGACGGGCGTGGCACCTACCAGCATCTGCCACTCGTGGTGCTCATCAACGAAAACTCCGCCTCTGCCAGCGAGATATTCGCAGGCGCCATGCAGGATAACGACCGCGCCACCATCGTGGGCAGACGCTCCTTCGGCAAGGGACTGGTGCAGCAGCAGATAGCCTTCCCCGACGGCTCCATGGTGCGCCTCACCATAGCACGCTACTACACACCGTCAGGGCGCTGCATACAGAAACCCTACTCGGCTGGCGAGAACAAAGACTACGAAAAAGACATCGTGGAGCGCTACCAGCACGGCGAATTCTTCTCCAAGGACAGCATCAAGCACGAGGGACCAGCCTACCACACCATAAGCGGCAGAACCGTGTATGGCGGCGGAGGCATCACGCCCGACATCTTCATACCCGAAGACACCACCGACGTAACCTCCTACTACCGTGCTGCCAGCATGACGGGACTCATCATGCAGTTTGCACTCACCTACACCGACGAAAACCGCCTCAAGCTCAACTCCTTCCGCGAGATGCAGGAGCTTGCCGACTACCTGGTGAAGCAGAACCTCGTCGATAAGTTTGCCACCTATGCCGACAAGCATGACCTGCAGCGTCGCAACCTCATGATACAGCGTTCATACAACCTGCTCGAAACCCACATCAACTCACGCATCATCTACAACGTGCTCGACGAACAGGCATGGACCGAATACCTCAACCTCAAAGATAAAGTAATAAAAGCAGCACTCAAAGTGCTGAACAAGGAGGATTGAGGATTACCCTGTCCTTAGTCACCTTGTCCTTAGTCACCTTGTCCCTGTAATGAACTCCAGCCACTGCGGCGAGAGCGTCAGCTCCGCCAAGCTCGCCAAGCGCTCCCTCCGCGCCCACATAAAGACCATCATCGGCAGCTACTCGCCCCAGCAGTTGCAGGCATACTCCCGTGACCTGCAGCAGCGTCTGCTCACCCACCCCAAAGTCATTCAGACTGACACCCTGCTGCTCTATCACTCACTGCCCGACGAGCCCAGCACCCACCAGCTCATCGACACCCTCCACCGTCAGGGCAAAACCATCCTCCTGCCCAAAGTCATCTCACCCACCCAGATGACCCTCCACCCCTACCACGGAGCATCATCCCTCACCCCAGGAGCCTACGGCATACTCGAGCCCAACACCCCCGCCATCCACCTCACCCACATACCCCTCACCCTCATTCCAGGCATCGCCTTCGATGCCACAGGCAACCGCCTCGGCAGAGGCAAAGGCTACTACGACCGCCTGCTCAAAACCCTCACCACCTACAAGCTCGGCATCTGCTTCCCCTTCCAGCTCCTCCCCACCATCCCCACAGGACAGTATGACGTGCTGATGGATGAGGTGATTTATTAAGAAGTTAAAGAAGTTAAAGGAGTTAAGGAGTTAAAGACAATACAATCTACTATACAATAGACTATACATATGTCTCTAACTCCTAAGCTCGAAGAGCGTTAACTTCTATAACTTCTAAGCTCGAAGAGCGATAACTTCTATACAAGAAGAGCGCCCCAGAAAGGCGCTCTCTTTGTTTTTAAGGCTGCGGCTTCACCTTCTCCGCCAGGTCGATTATCTTGTAATCAAACCCAGTGCCAGAGATGGCGCGTGAGCTCAGACCAGAACTCTTGCCCGTAGCGGCATTCTCGGCAGAGCGGGTGTACTCAGGCGTGAAGCGCACCCTGCCGCTCTTGATGTTCTCGGCAATGCTCCACTCATCCTTGGTCAGAGCCCCCGAGGTGCTCACCGCAGGGTAGAAATAACCCAGACGCTCCAGATGGATCTTGCTTGAATGAGCAATCTCGTAAGCCATCACCTCAGCCATCTCGATGAGCACCGCATACACATCACTCTCCTTCACACTGACGTTAGCCTCAATGCGCTTCGCCAGCTCGTGAGTGTCGATGATGTTAGGGCAGTAGGTTCTGCCATACCACAGGTTGTTAGCCGTCTTACGCTTGTCCTGACGGACTGCTACAAATACTGACATAATTAAAATCTCCTATCTT
>JAEEGL010777298.1_pt1 | contig 44358 bp, 35 predicted proteins | sample 9134231 | NCBI WGS metagenome assembly JAEEGL01 (sample SAMN16246548, study PRJNA631951) | gut metagenome | biome: gut microbiome; feature: rumen; material: fiber-attached | host: Bos | place: Iran: Karaj | collected 2018-10 | reverse complement strand
TTCTGGATTGGCATCGCCATGTTTGCCATGGTGTTGCTTTTCAGCTTGGTGACCCTTCCCGTGGAGTTCAACGCCTCACGACGCGCGTTGGCCTGGCTGAAATCATCGAACTCGTTAAGCGAGACGGAACTTTCACAAGCCAAGGAAGCCCTCACTTGGGCCGCCAGCACCTACGTGGTTGCAGCACTGTCCTCGTTAGCCACGCTGATTTATTATATCAGTTTGGGTACTAGCAGGAGATAAAACACACCATTACTATATATTACATTTTATTTCATGTTTCACTTATTGAGACAAATTGTATCGATAAATGAAACATAAAATGCCTGATTATCGACATTAATTGTTGATTTTTGCATGCTATTAATGCAATTGAATTATTTTACAATTCATGGCTGTAGCTGGATATCAGTGCAAATATGAAATGTAATATTCTACATAACTTATAATCAACTCTTTGCATCATCTTATGCGAAGACCCTCTTTATTATTCTCAACACAAACTCATCATGCCTTCAACGGAAGACATCTTGTGGTTTCCAATGCGCGTCACATATCATAGAGAGTTAAAAATAAAAACTCATCTTGACAATTTGGGGATTGAGAATTTCTTGCCCATGCGCTACGAAAAAGTGGAAACTAACAAAGGACACAAAATCAAGCTAGTGCCCGCCATCCACAATCTCATATTCATTCATTCCAGTCAACAAATCATTACAGGATTGAAGATGGAGAAAAGTGAATTTGAGCCATTGCGTTATATGATCAAACATCATAACCACGAGGCCTTTGAAATTATCCATGTCCCTGACAAACAAATGAATGATTTCATAAGAGTGTCATCGATTCACGACGACAGCGTTTTTTATCTCAACCCCAATGGTTTCATCAACAAAATCGGCAAACGAGTGAGAATCACAGGAGGGCCTTTCAAAGATGTTGAAGGAGTGGTTAAAAGAATTAAAAAAAACAAAAGTGTCGTTGTGCAAATCGAAGGGATAGCTGCCGTAGCTATTGCTTTTGTTCCCGCCAATTACCTCACATTAATCTAACCACCGACATGGCTATCAAAAGCGCATTTTCAACCGGGATGAACGATGATGGATGGGAAGGCATCACTGAGTTTCCACAAAACCGCACACTTTATGTGGACCAGTTTAACGATGACGGGCCCATTACTGACGAAGACCGTGAAGGTTATCAGGTCTCAGGAATCGGTGACGCATTTGAACACTATAAGCCTTGCATCGATATCGTGCTTCTCAACGAAGATGGCGAAAGCATGAACGAGCATATTGTCTTCCGGTCTGTGAAAGATTTCGAGGACGAACAACTGATTAAGCAAAGCGAATTCCTTATCACAGAACAAAACCGTGTTGAAACCTTCAGTAATATCATTCGGCAGTTGGAGAAAAACAAAAGACTTGGCGAAATCATTCAAAACCCAGAAAGTCGCAAAGAATTAAAAGACACATTAACCATTCTGATTGACGAGTTACAACAAAAGAAAGCCAATGAGGAATGGGGGCAAAACGCTTGTTTCTTGTTGATGAAGGATATCATCCAAGGTCTTGAAGTCATGGATCCCAACCGCAAGAGCACCAAAAATCTGTTTTTGAGTGATATCGCCTACATTGAAATCAAGCAACAACTGCAAAATGAGCTGGAAATATGGAACGCCCTACTCGGCAAAGACAACGCAGAACTCGACAGTATCATCAACACTTGCTTCAGCGACCGTCTTCAGGCGGAACAATGCTTTCGCAACAATTTGTCATTCATACATGATGAAATTCTCCAGCTTGAAGTCACCTATCGTGCACTCGAAACTTTCTTTGTCAATGCGGGGGATGCAGGCCTGAACTGCCTTACTTTGATAAACGCACGGAAGAGCAGGTTAAATGAATATGATTGCGATGATTGTGTGGCCATCCGAAATGAGCTGAAAAAATACTATGACACGTTGAGTTTGAAAAACAGCTACAGCCTGCTTGTAATACCAGGTTATCTCGGCGATGCCTCAACGCTCAGAAGATGGGCAGATGTCGCCTACAACAACAAAGTCATTCTGGTGACAGACTTCAAAAACTGTGACAGTTTCAGAAGACTGAAGGAAGAGTTACTGGAAGCCAACCTACAAGGCTCCGATACGGCATTAGCCAACGCCATCATGACGTGCAACTACCTCGTTGGCCGTAAAAAGTCGGAACAAGCTAACGAAAGCGACGATGTGTATCTTCCCGGCTCTGGAGCTTTGGCTGGACGCATGGCCAACACAAATAAAATCTCCATTGCGCAAGGTGTGGTTGGCAAGGAATACGGCACGTTAGACGGTGCTAAAGACTCGAGACTACCTCTGCTCAAATCAGAAATCGCCTTGCTTATCAGCTATGGAGTCATCCCCATCGTAGAGAATGACGGACACATCATGGCTTTTTCAAACCGTTCGCTTTACAACGGCTCAAACATCAGTTTACTCGAGTACCCCATCGTACGCATGTTTGACTGGGTGAAAAAAATACTGATGAATTACATGCACGAAATCGCCCTTGAAGCTTGGAATCCATACAAGTCGCCACAACAGCTCAAAGACAAGGTGCAGAAATTCCTAAGCCACTACCAAATGTATGAAAACTATTTCTCCAAATATAAGTTAGGCGACCCTGTGCAAGACCCTAAGACCAAAATTGTCACCCTTGACCTTTTAATCACACCTTACTACGCAGCTAAAAACTTTATCATCAAGCTCGAAGCAGACAACAAGGGGCACACCGCCTCCGACACCACAATAGAACAAGACATTTAGTCACCAATTATTAACTTTTAAAAACCACAAAATTATGGCAAAAACACCAGTTTCATTAAAAGTTGACGGCCTCACTGAACGCGAGGTCATGATGGTCACCTATTCATTCAATCAGGCAGTCGATACCGAAGGTCAGATGTCAGGCATCCCGAGAGGCGGTTTAATCACGCTACGCGTCAAAGCACTGAACGATGGTAATCCTGATTTGTTGAATTGGATGATTGCCCCCAACCTCGCCAAAAACGGCGCCGTAGAATTCAACGAAACCAAGTCTGGCAACCTGATGAAGAAGATTGAATTCACCGACGGTTACTGCATCAACTTCAAGGAGATGTGGGAAGACAAGATGGGGCATTACGAAGAAATCGTAATCTCTTGCCGCGAAATCAGAAACGGCTCCGTCACCTACACCAACGACTGGGCTTAACCCATCCAGACTCAAGAGTGGCGGGGTGATTCCCTGCCACTCCTATTAAATCAAAAGACTATGGCAATACAAGCAAAGCTAAGCATCGAAGGAAGCCCACAAGTGTACAACATACTGGAATGCGCCTATCATTTCAGGCAGAGCATCGACGACACGGGGAAACCCGTCTCGCGCCCGCAAGGAGGCACCATCACTTTTGTAACTCCTTCCACCAGCGACGAGGACTTGTTCTTTTACAAGTGGATGCTCAACAAAACCGAAGTGCAGTCAGGTATTTTCCAATTCACCGTCTTCTCCAACGACAACAAACCTTATTATAAAACAGTGGAATTCAAAAACGCCTATTGTATTGAACTCAAAGACTATTTCAACAACAGCGACAGCAAGTTGATGTATTCCACCATTACCATAAGCGCACAAATCATCAACATCGGCAGAATCGACCAAGCCGTATTCAATAATGAATGGAAGTAGGCCATGTCAATCTCAATCAAAAACATCACTGTCAAAATAGAGAGCAACGAATCCAACGGCTTCAACATCAATCTTGACGGAACACGATGGAGGCTTGATGACTTCACGCTTAGTCAAAGCCTGCTGAGCTACAACACATTGGTTTTCAGCATGCACAAAGAACCGACTGAGTATATCAATGAAACCTATTTCAATGTATGCAAACAGATAATCGGCAAAGAAATCATCCTCTCATTGAACACAGAAAACATCGAGAATCTATCATTTAAATCCAACAATGAGAAAACGGCTGCGATCAATTTCCGTGGAATCATCTGTTCTGCATCCGGGAGCAGAAGCAATAGCACCTACACGGTGGAAGTAGAGGCCAGAAGTTTCGAAGCATTGTTGGACGACAATCCAAACTGCAAGTCGTACGAGGAAATGACGCTGCATGACATCGTCAACGACGTGATGTCTGAATACAGCCAAGTGATTAAACCCTTTGTTGAAACTCGTTTCATGGATGACATCGCCTACTGTGTGCAGTACAACGAAACCGACTACCAATTTTTGGTTCGTTTAGCCCGTCGTTATGGAGAATGGCTTTACAACGATGGTGAACGGTTGGTATTCGGAAATCTTCAAAAACAGGATCCTGTGATGCTTAATTATCCCAGCCAGGACATTCCATGCTATAACATTGACATGAGGATGATGCATGTGGCTTTCAATCATATCACTTCCTCGTACAACGCCTATCAATCGATGCAGAAAGACGGAATCAGCGAAATGTTACGACATTATAACGAACTGGGTGACAGTGTATTTGAGGCATCACAGGAACGTTTCACCAAGCTAACCTTTCAAAACCTCCACTCGGGAGGTTTTTCCGACAACGACGGTCGAGACACGATTCTCAAGGTATCCACCAAGACCCAAGCGCGAGGAGAGAAAGCAGGAATGCTGGTCTATTCAGGCAACACCTATTGCTCGAAACTAAAGATAGGCTCCACATTGACCATCATCGACAATTATATCTCCGACACTATCACTAACGCCAAAAGCGCAGTGCCTTTCGACGAGATCCTCATCACTGAACTCATCCACACTTTCTCTGCTGATGAAACCTACAGCAACCAATTCACAGGCATTCCCGCAGCTTGTGACTATCCGCCATACGCCAACAGCGATGTTTACCCAGAAGCCCCTTCCTGCCGAGCCAAAGTAACCGACAACGAAGACCCCATGAATCTGGGTCGCATACGAGTTCAATTCGACTGGCAGGCTGAACAAGATGAAAGCATGAAGACTCCTTGGCTTCGTCTTTCACAACCTTACGCCGGAGGTGGCAAAGGATTCAGTTTCATCCCAGAGGTCGGCGAAGAAGTCATGGTGGACTTTGAAGGTGGAAACGCCGAAAGACCTTATGTAAAAGGCACCTTGTTCAATGGTGTTGAAAACCCCGACAAGGCCTGGCTGCCTAACAATAACAGTCAGAATCAAGTCAAAGCCATCCGCACCCGCAACGGACACACCATCGAGATTCACGACGAAGGCAATGACGGTTACATCCGTATCTATGACAACGAGAAAGAAAATTACATCCTCACTTTCTCCACCGACCGCAAGCTCATTATGCTGCAATCGACAGGCAACATTGAGCTTTACGCAAAAAACGACATCATCATGCATGCTGGACACGACATCACCGCCACTGCTGACCACGACATCACAGAAACTGCCAGCAACGACATGTTCCTCGAAGCTGGCAATGACCAGCAACGCACCGCCGACAACGACATACGCGAACACGCAGGCAACGACCGCTCCACCAACATCGATCGCAACGACTCGCTCTCGGTCAGCGAGAACCAATTCATCAAAATTGGTGACAACAAAGACGAAACCATCGAGCACAAGTATCAGCTGACCTCGGAGAACATCCGCGTGGAAGCCGAGAACCAACTACTTGAATATTCCAAGACACATCATGCCAAAGCCGAAAAGGAGATGGCCCTTAATGCAGGCAGTAAGATCGACATCAAGGCTAGCATCGTAAAAACAAACTGATCGAATCATCATTTTATACTCCAAACCTATGAAAAAACACTTTTTACTCGCATTGTTTTTTCTACTGACCATTGCGATACAAGCACAAAGACCTGGCTCTTTTTCAATGTTGCAAGACTCTGTCGAAATACAAGTAATTGCAAGGCCCACGGAGGGAGGCACTTTAACAGGTGACGGCACATACCCTTATAGGGATAGTTGTACCATCACTGCTACCCCAAACACAGGATTCAGATTTATTAACTGGAGTGAAAACAATCCCTTCACTGAAACCGAAACAATAGTCAGTGATTCAACAAGTTACACATTCATCGCTCTTACAAATCAGACTTTTTTCGCTAACTTCGATTCTATCCCCCAATATACCATCGACGTCAATTCAAATCCAGAATTTGGCGGAACCGTCGAAGGAGGAGGCACTTATTATGAAGGCGATACATGTACCGTAACCGCCACTCCCAATGAGGGATTCTCATTCTTAAGGTGGGAAAGCGATGGAACAACGGCATCGACAGATTCTAACTATTCTTTTGAAGTTACCAAAAACAGCGAATTGGTCGCCATATTCAAAGCCGACATCATCTATGTCATAACGGTATCCGCAAATCCTTCAGAAGGCGGTACAGTAAGCGGTGGAGGTTCATACGAGGAGGGATCCAATTGCATCGTGACAGCAATCGCCAATTCGGGATATGAGTTTTCAAGATGGGCTTGCAATGACACGTTGGTTTCAAAAGACCCCTCTTATTATTTCCCCGTCATGAACGACTGGAATCTCGTCGCCGAGTTTACAAAACTATATAACATCCAGACACAAGCTGAACCAGCCGAAGGAGGCATCGTAACTGGAGGTGGAGCATATAAAGAAGGCGAAAACATCACCCTTGAAGCAATCGCCAATGAACAATATGTATTCAGCCACTGGGAGGATGGCGAGACCAACAATCCTCGTGTAATCACAGTTCAAAACGACGCCACCTATATCGCCTATTTCAATTCGCGCCTTCCCCACATCAATGAGGACATATCAGCACCTGCCATGATCTGCTCCGGTGAGCCCCTGAAACTGACTGCCCCATCCATCACCAATGCTGAAACAACCACGTGGCAGATCGCTGAGAATGCCGACTTTGAATCACCTATTTTATATGAAGGCCAGCCCCTTGAAAGCAGCTACAACGGATGGAAACTACGTTTTGCAGCCGCCAACGAGCTCGATACGGTGTATAGCAATATTGTAAACATCAGCATACAAATCATCGAACTGTCGTTGACAGGCGACGCACATGTGTGCAGCAATACCGAAGCAGAGTATGCCGCATTTGCTAACGGAAGCTTTGATTATCAATGGAGCATCTCAGACCCCGAAGCAGTCGTCAAAGGCAGCGGTTCAGTGATCCATGTACTGTGGTCAACCCATGCCGGACAGAAACAACTTTCGGTAGTCGCACAAGATCGGAACACCGGATGTTCGGACAGCCTCACGATGAACGTAAACGTGGAATCGTATGTGACGGTACACGACAGCATCATCTGCAAAGAGAAAGACGGTCTCCCCTATCTCCTGCTCTATGCCAACACCGACACCCTTGAGTACCAATACCAATGGTATCGTAACGACAGTGTCATCCCCTGCACGAAACAATACTACTACGTTCCTTCTTCTGAAGGCGGAATTCCGCCCGGCAAGTACAAGGTCTATGTCAGCCGAAGCGAAGACGTTAATGGGCAACTCTTCTGTGGAGAATACAGCAAGGAATTCGAGGTCGCCGCTCCAGAGAATGTCCGTATAACCTTCTACCCCAACCCCTGCCAAACCAACGGCAATTTAATCGTCGTAAACGATGACTGGGGAGAAGCCTCTTTGGCCATCTTTTCGACCGACGGACGGTTGATGCATCAGGAGACGCTCCAAGGCAAGCAGAGCGAGATCACCGTGACCCTGCCACAAGGAATCTACCTCCTCCGTCTCTCCAACAGAAACGGTGTGAAAACAGAGAAGATCGTCATCCAAAACCCATAAGTCATTCCTGCCATGAAAAAAATAGCATTACTCTTCATCATCACAACACTAGCCGCCACCACCTGGGCGCAAAACCTATCCACGGTCAAAGGCAAAACCAAAGACGGAAAGACCTTCCAAGTGGACTATTACCATGGTGCCATAGAAGACTATATAGAGAACGTGAAGTACTCGCTTGTTGACGAACTGAAAGCTAAGGTGACCCAACTTCAGACGGAATCGAAGGATCTACGCGTCAAACTCGACGCCGCGAACAAACGCGCAAAAGAATTGGAAGGCAAGGAGGAGACTAAAAACAACAAAGAAGTCAACCAACTTCAAGAAGAGATCAACAACAAAGAAGCACAGATCAACGGACTGAACGAGAAGATCAAGCAACTGCAATCGCAAATAGACACGATATCTTCCGCTAACCGTTTGAAAGAGCTTAAAATACAGCAACTTCAAGAAGAGATTGCCGAGAAAGACCGACAACTCGAATCACGCGAGAAAACATTGAAGACACAGGCCGTTGGAGCTGGGCCTTACATTGCCTTTGAGGCCGCCTTAGGAAAGACCAGTTTAGGCAACAGTGTCAGCGAGGGATGGAATCAGGAACGGGGACGCAGTTTCCAAGCTGCTCTTTATTATGGGACGGCTCGTCTCACCAGTGCCATACCTTTGTCGTTGGAGGCGGGTTTAGGCATCAACAAGGTCAGCATGGCGGTCGCCCGTGATTCTCACACCTTTATGGTGGACACCAAAGACATCGATGGCTGCCCCTTCCAAGCTCAATACTCTATGGGCGCATTGCAGGAGGCGTTCTCAGCGACCTATCTAACCATACCCCTGCGAGTCTGTCTTGGGCAGCCCATGAAGAACAACGTGTCGGTATATGCCAAGCTCGGATTGACTCCATCGTTGAAAATTGGAGCAGCCTTTGAAGGCAATGGGAAATACACGTTGAAAGCCTACTACGAGAGCTGGCATGTCACTTTGGAAGACATCGAGGAGTTAGGCTTGGTCAGCAACCAGGAACGTTACAACGCCACATCGGCACCGACAGTCAAAGGCTTTGTACTTTGGGGCGACGTTGCCCTTGGCGTTTACATTCCCTTTGGCAACTTACCTTTACAGATGACTGCCGGAGTGAAAATAGACTATCCTTTGACCTCCTTAGCCACTGCATCCGAGGCGTCTGTTATTCCTGAAAGTTATGGATTGTTCGGGATGGGAGGAAAAGTCTTTTCACCCAGTGCAAACCTCGGTCTTATTTACACCTTTAAATAATAGCATCTCTCCTAAATGTCGTTTTCAGGAATCACATCCTCGATGTCACATAGTGCTCAGGCAATCAACAACCTGATCACTCAAATCGGCACCCAACTGAACAATCAATTTGGCCCTCTCGTGGACCAAATCAAAGACGGCTTAGATGTGGTGAACGCAGGAAAAGATGTGGTTTCATCCGTTATCCACACTATTACAGGAGAAAATGTGACCATCGAATCCATACAGCAGGGAGCGATAGACTTCAATCAGAAATGGGATGCTTTTGCCAACGAAGTAAATGAGCTTTTCAACTCCACCTCCAGTACCAATCAAGTCAACATTTTGGAGACCTTTGCCAAGACACACTTCGGAAATGACATCTATAATTTAGGGAGCACCATTAAAAATGAGTTGCCCAACATCCTCGGTGGCATTGCTGGTTATCAAAATGCTGTCAATGCATTCACCTCTAACCCTCAAACCATTGAGGAAGCGGCAAACAACATTGTCAACGGTGTAGAAACCATTATTTCAGCTACCGAACAGCTCAGCACATCTATAAATAACGTTGTTCAAAGCTACACAGGAAATGGCATTCCTTTACTTAATACGTTGAGTAACCTTGGAGGCGCTGCCGCAGTTACCAATTTAACGAACGTACTTCATGCTGGAGCAGCCGGTGCTTCGCTTTTCACCACTGGTAACCAGTTAATCAATGCAATCCAAAGCGGCAATTTACAAGGCATCACCAATGCGATGGCAAAAGGAGCCACCACAGTCAACGACTTGTTATCGCAATTGCACAACCTTGTCCCTGGATTCCCTAATGCTCAGATTCCCTCTCAAATCACGAGTGCTATCCAACAACTGCAAAACGGGCAGGCGGTCTATAATGCGGCAGGTTCAATGATCACCGCTTTGGTTGCAGATGCCTCTGGCAAGATCACTGTTGGGTCACTGGCAAGTCTCGCCACACATTTCGACCAAAACTGGAACACTTTCTCGTCCAAAATCGATGCACTTTTCAACGTCACACCAAGGAGTGGACAACAAGCTGTCCTTGAGACGTTGGCAAAAAGCATGTTCGGTGAGAACGTTTTTTATGCTGGAGGAGCCATTAAACGGCAATTGCCAGGAGTGTTGAGTGGAATAGCAGGTATTCAAGACGCCATAAAGCAGTTCGGAGGCAGTTACCGCGACCCCATCGAAGCCGCAAAGAAAATCAAAAAAGGTGTTGAGAAGATGGTGGGAGCTATCGAAAAAATTGGCAAGTCGCTCAACGACATGGTCAAGTTCTATCAAGGCAAGGGCGACATCAGCAAAGGCACTGGCTACAAATTGCTTGACACTTTAGCCAACCTTGGCGACACCAAAGGAATCAAGGCCCTTGACACAGCACTTCGTATCGGAGGCGGTGCTGTTGGAGTTTTAGGCAATGCCAGTGCTGTAATCGGAGCCTTGAACAACCAAGACTATAAAGGTGCTGTATCCGCCATCAAGAAAGCCATAGATGATGTCAAAGTGCTGACCAAGAAAGGAGACTACGGCAGTTCCAACAGTCCACTAACAAGCACCCCAAAACAGCAATCCCCTAAGCAGAACAACTCTGGAGGGAACCCACAGCAAAACGCGCCATCCCCATCAGTCCAAACAAACTCATACGTTTGTTCGGGAGCAACCATGCGCTGCACATTCGGCACAAGTCAAGCCAAACTCACGGTGTTGCCCAGTCGCACTGTATATCTAACTGGCCAGCCTCAGGCCAACATCAGCGACCATACCTCAATGGTAAATCTGGCTCCATTTGGCCGATGCCGATCATTGGGCTATCCTGCCACGGCTTCCGCTACTGCGGCAAACCACGGCCATCTCACACCGATGCCATGTTTACACAACACCCCCATACCCTGGATGGGAGGAAAGACTGATGTCATCATCAAGGGCGAGCCAGCACTATTGAAAACAAGCAAATGCCAGTGCTTATGGGGCGGGACGATAAGTTTGGTGACGGATGGACAGGTGGGGGAAGGAACGCAGTGGGTGCAGAAAAAAGCAAAAGAATAATTCAATCATAATCAAAACGAAAAAACGAGTACAAGCAATATTGTTGATGCGAAAATAAAATAATAAAAAACAATTAAACGATGGCATCAATATCTGTTATAAATGCCAATGGCACAAACAAGTCAAAACGTACTGAGACGGATTCTATTGACATTAATGTTAGAATTGGCGTTTTTTTTGACGGCACGAACAATAATCGCGCTCAAGTAACAATGGGAAGATTGGCAAGAGAGAAAAAAAACGAAGCCACGAAACAAGAAATCATAGAAAATGAAGATATTTTGGCCGACATGAAGTTGGACAAATTGACAAAAAAGGAACAAAAATCTATTGATTTATCATCGAACAAAGAACAGACTAAGAGGGATATTTTGAATAAAAGAAACAAGTGGAGACTTGGTATGCCTCGTAGTTTTATGCAAAGCGTAGGATATACTAATATTGCTATCTTAGAGCGTTTTTATCAACCGAAAAATGAATATAATTATACATACAAGATATATGTTACAGGTAGCGGAACCTTTGCCGATGTGTCGAAAGGAATCAATGTTACGGGACTTGCGGCTGGTCAAGGTTCTTCTGGTGTAGTTCAAAAAATATGGGATGCTTTGGAAGCTCTTGCAACCAGAATTAATTTCTTTAATTATGACAGTTCTATTTCAGGGGTTAATTACATCTTTGATGTTTTTGGTTTTAGCCGAGGCGCTACCGAAGCTCGTCTTTTTGTAGATTTATGCTGTAAAAGGGGGGATAGACCTTCAGCACTTCGGAAAGGAATAATAAAATATAACAAAACATTCTCGAATAATAGTAATAGCAGTGATGATAATATAATATTCCCTAAACAAAAAAATATCCAATTCAATGTTGGTGTTTACGATACTGTTGCATCTGTTGGTGTGATACGGAATTCTCAATGGGCTCCCTCAGCACTATCGGCTCCCATAACAGGTATTGAGCGTGTTTCCGTGACAGCAAGCACATTCCACGATGAGAACGTGAGGGACCTTGGCCTAAATACTGTTGCCCATGATGAAACGGTTCAAAAGGTGATACATATATGTGCTCTTGACGAATACAGGGAGAATTTTGCGCTATGCGCTCTTCCTGATGGCGGGCAAGTAACACAATTTCTGATACCCGGAATACATACAGATATTGGAGGGTCTGAATTACCTGGATACCGGGGAAATATTTCCCTTCCTATAATGAAAGATCATCATCGGCTTAAAATATCGAAAGTCTCCCCAAAACGAGATGTAGTCGAAATGACCTTGGAAAATTTAATACGATTAGGTTGGCTAAAAGACGACACTAACACCCCTTACGATATGGAAAGAGATATCTTTAATGATGACGAAACTGTTGATGACATTGATGTTAGGCGATTCTCCGTTGGTATCTATTCAAATCTACCATTAGCAATCATGGCTCAAAAACATGATGATGTTTTTGAACACAAAACGATAAAAATGAAACATGTTATTCCAGATGGCTTACCACAGAGTTTTGAAGATATGGTGAATAGTTGGAGAGGCTGTGATAGCAATTATGGAAAATGCTATTTCCCAGTTGAAGAAAAGAATTATCGAAATTTACGCTTGCGACATCTACATTTCTCATCAAGTGCAGGCTTGGTCAACGGTCCTCATTACAATGACAATTATTGTTACGAAAGAATATTATATACCGAAAGTGGAACAGACATTTTGAGAGGGAGTTAATAGAGAATCATCTCGCCATGACAAAATACGCTTTATCTTTGAGCGGCAGCGCTCCTAAACTATATCCCACAGAAACCTTTTTCGCAAACTTGATGTGGTCCGACGAAGAAGGCATCAGTGTACCTTATTGTTGTCCTTTTGCCGATGAATGGGGGAAACCTGTCTCTATGTCTGTAGATGAGGAAAAAGAGTTTCCTATTCCTTCAAACCTTGATATGATTTGGCTATCGTTAGTTGAAAGCAAATTCTATTCTATTGAAGAAGAATTACCCAAAGAAGAAATTGAGAAACTACTCCAAAAAACTGATGAGGAGAATGGACAACCACTTTATGACTACATCATTGTAGGAATGGCACCTTACGGGGAAATAGCACTTTGGCTTCATGGTGACAAAAAAGCAAAGCTATTAGCCTGGATGGAAGCCGAGGAAACCTATGTTGAGATGGAAGATTTCTGTCCAAGCACAAATCTAACAAGAGACGAATATGTGAAAATGATACTAAAATCAGTGGATGAAGCCTATACCACCCTCCAATCCAACGGCCTCCCTCCTCGCGACCTTTTCGACAACTATATGAAACAATTCACCTACCGCTACCTCCCAATCTTCGAACACTGGGATGAGAGCGAGGAAAAGTGGCTGAAATATGAGGAAGAAGAGATACTACCTGAATTAGACTATATTGAAGAAGCCCTTTATGACGGCACCCACGACAAGCTGCACGATGGGAAGCTGCTCAACTACCACGAAGCAGGCAAACCCAAAAAGTTGGCCGTGAAATGGAGCATTAAGAAGTCGGATTATACTGCCTATTTTTGGTTGGAAGACAATGCCATTCGAGCCATCTTTGACCGTTTCTACGGAGCACATCCTGACACGAAGACCGACTTTATCTTACATTTCGACCCAGTGAAGAACAAATATGAGCTAGCTCTCTACCGCTTCGGGCTGAAAGAGCCTTTCATCATTCCAGAGAATGCTTATCAACTTATTGTATTCAAAAACAAATTCGAGGAATTTCGCAGCGAAAACTATGACCAACCACGAGGCGCGTGGATTTGGTAATTATCATTGAACAATAAAACAATTAAAAAACTATACATCATGGAAGACGAAAAACAATATTACGATGAAGAATTCATCATTAATTTAACTATCGACGGCACCTCCTACGAGGAAGTGGAAGTAAAAGTGAATGATCCCAACAAGACCTTACGCGACCAAGTAAACAGCATCGTGCAGGTCTTCGAACTCCCCAAAATGGACAACGGTGGCAACCCCATTCAATATCTGTTGGGGCAAAGCATGGATAACGGCGACGACCCGGAAATCCTGGAATTCCAGGACGAGGACGGTCGGGAGCAATGCCTGCTTGATTACAACGTGAAACCCGGCGACCATCTCCACCTTATCTCTATTCCGATTGCCGGATAATCTTCAATATATTTATATCATGAACGAACTACTCACCCAATTCAATCAAAAAGAACTCAGAGGACGCAACGCAAGGCTTTGGCAAGAATGGAAAGAACTCGACACGCTCTGCTCCAAACGCAAGGAAATCGCCTCCAACCCGCGTCAACCCTCCATCACCTATATCATACGAAAGAAAAACAGCTTAGGCCTTCCTACTGAATTCGAAATATGGTACCGTGTCAAATCCATCATCGGCGTTAAAGACACTCCTGCTCCCCGTGAACCCATTTTCGGGTATCTTCACAAAATGAGTATCATACTGCCCAACAATTACCCAGCAGCTGACGGCAACCCCATCTTCATCTTCCTCACTGACATCTGGCACCCCAACATCCGCCACTCAGGCAGCTTCAAAGGCCATGTCTGCCTTACCATCAAGGAACTGGGGGTATTGGCCTCACTTAAAGATTTGGTGCTCAGAGTGGAGCGTTACTTGAAATATCAGCTCTATCACGCCCAGAACACCTACCCTTACCCCGAAGACCAAAATGTGGCGGAATGGGTACGCGAAGAAGGTGAGCCCAACGGCTGGACCCGGTTCGGACAAGCTATGCCCGAACCTGCCGCATCACAAACCATCAGCCCTGACAACTCACCCAAACCGGAACCCCAAAAAGAAGAAAAACCTGCAAAAAAGAAATTAGTGATATGAAAAAAAGAATACCTGCATTAACTGCACTCTTTCTCCTTTGTCTGTCACCTCTCTTCGCCCAAACCATAGAAAGAGAAGTCAAATTAGACGACACCCAAAAACGCTTCATACCACTATATGAAGACAACACCAATAATCCTATATTGGAGTTAACCATTGAGAAAGGCGAGCCCGACAGCGACGGCAAAATAGAAGTGACGCTGACCCTCACAAACAAAGCATCTGAGTTCACTACATTTATTATGTTTGGCAAGGGATACACTGTAAAAGAGCTGAAAAAGGAACGTCCTCGTTTAGTATTTGACAAGAAGTCTTTCGGATCAATCGACCCCAAAACCTACAAGACTGACACCTTTAGAATCCCCGACAACCAAAACAATGACTATTACCGTATCGACAGTTACTCCCCAGCCTTCAAATTCAAATTGCAAGAAGACCAAACTACAACCTGCGTATTCCCCGTATATCGTGTGGAAGAAAAGAAAGGATTCTTTCGCACACGTCTGCTCATCAAACATGTAATAACAACAAGAATGGACATCACCGTGACCACCAAACCACACGAGGATTATGGAGACATCAAGACACAATGCGAAGATCTCTTCAGCAGGATTAACGAAACAACGTTTTGCAAGCATAAATCACACCGTACCACACTCGCAGAACAAAAACAACCTTTTATTGAGGAAAGAGACACCCTCAAAAAACAAATCCAGAAGATTCTCGAACAAAACACACAATGGGAGAAATACAACAAAAACCGTCAGCGTTATAACTCATTAGTCGTGGGCTTAGACCATTTAGAGGATAGTATGGCAGTCCGTGAAGTGAATGATTGCAGAGATCCTAGCAAACACTCATCCCCCCACAAATGCGATTATTGCGGCTGGACATTGGAAAAAATCTATAGAGAATTTGATATGATTGACAAACAAATTGACAATGACGAAGGAACAAAGACTAAAGATGTAATAAAAGAAGTTAAAAAAATTTACAACTGTTATCTGTACGGTCCCAAAAACACCAAAAACAAAAGAAAAGAACAACAACAGGAATATAAGCAGAAAATCAAAGAATTGTACGACAAAATCACTTCCCCTTAATTATGCTTTTTTTTAAGTTCTCGACTATTATTGGGTTATTAGTGCTATGTGGTTTAGCACAGGCAAAAATTGTGTATACAACCTTATCCTCCTCCAGTGGTGATCAGGTCACTATCACCTATCGTATCACTCAAGAGAACGGAAATATTTCCATTGAGTTCCTGAATGTGAAAAAAACTTTAGGTGAACACAAAAGGAAATACAGAAACAGCGACGAGATTGTGGCCTTATTTTTTGACAAAAAAGGAGGTTACCCTTCAGATGTTAGTTTCACAGGAAGCATCAACACAACCGCTTTCACCATCCCATCTGGATTGACATACACGCGGATAAACAATGATGGATATTTTATTATAGACCACACGCCAGCCCCAAAACTTCATTTCCAATCGAACACCACGAAAAAAGTCAACTTATCCATACCCATTTATTTAGCCAAACATTCAAAAAAAGGAACTTACGAGCTCTTTCAGGATTGTGGCAGTCTGGAAATTGCTATCACCCCTGAAATGACACCCCAGACTTCTGGGAAAAAACCAGGCCAGGTAATAGATACTGTATTTGAAGAGGTAGAGGGGAACAACGATGAAGAAATCGCTTGGTCTCTTATTAGCAGTATCAAAACAGAACTCCAATTACAAGAAAGCACCTTGAGTGATGAACTGAAGGGAAAGGTAGGTGAACTGAATGCTCTTAAACTTAAAATCACTGACAAAAATTTAAAAAAAGAAATAGAACAAATCACAAATGAATACTTAGACAAAAAAAACGAGCTGAAAAGACAAGAAGAAGCCAAAAAACAAGAAGAAGCCAAAGCGCAAAATGAAAAATCCGAAAAAGACCTTTTCATAAGGTGCATTGACACAAATACCTGCAACCGATATTTGGAAATATATGGAGATACAGGCACCTATTCGGACAACGTTAAGAAAATACGGGATGACCTAAGAAAAGAAGATGACAAACAGAAAAAACGCAACATCTGGATGATATTAGGAGGAGCCCTTTTGGCGGCACTGCTTTTTGTGGGGAACCAAGTAATGCGTACCATCAGCAACAACAGGACCCAACGCAGCATCATGGAGATGCAGCAAGATCTCACACATAAAGCCACCAGCAGAGTGGAGAGGAAAGCCGCAAGTGCCATTCAAAACAAAACTCACCAAATTACAAGTAGTGTACGGAACAAACCACGAGAGCTCATCAACATTGGCACTACAAAAACCCACCCTTTTAAAAGCAAGAAAAAAACCGAGAACAAACCTGGAACCAATCCTGGAAATAACAAAGGAAAAAACAACAAACCCATATCTATTTAATATCATGACGTATCACCATTCATCGATGAAAAACATATTGACCCTACTCCTACTATGGATTGCCGTCGGCATAAACGCGCAAGAAACACCACCAAAAGAAATAGACTACGTGACAAAGGAAGAGGTTGTGGAACAATTCAAAAAACAGTTAGACATGATTGAACCCAATGACGTCAACGAGTCCATGGTTGAAACATTCTTGAAAAATTATACCGACAGAGGGAAAGTCATCATCAAAAAAAGTGACTTGATTTTGCTCAATGAAAACACAAAAGACTCCTTGTTGAAAGAAGGGCAAAAAAAAGCCGATATTGAAATGGCGCAGTTGGTGAAGGACAAAAAAAATGAAACGTCATCAATAGAGGAGTCATCTCCCACTCCGACCAAAACGCATCATATCCCAAGTGTATGGATTTGGATTGCAGCAGCAGGATTGCTCATCATCATGATGTTGTTTGTCCGACGCAAAAAAGGAACCACATTGAAATCGCCAAAAACACCACAAACCCTATCCAATGATGGGAACGCCAACATCGTGGTGAGAAGGAAAACCACCTCCATCCTACGCAAACAAAGCCTCGAAGATGTCATCGACAACGACAATTACCTTAAAATAGACTGCGAAGAGTTCTGTGAGGACTCCGCGGTGCGCAGAATCTATCTCAAAAACACCTGCATCAAGGACATTTACAATATGTACGCAGAAGACCTTCGCAACCCCGACAACCCAAAAGAAGACGGCTGTATGGTACTTGGACGTTGGGTTTATGACCAGGAAAGCGATGAGTATTACGTTTCGTTAGAACATATCATCCTCCCCGGCGACGATGCCGTCTTTGCTGAGTATGAGTTGAACTTCGGAGGCAAGATACAGATCAAGAAGCGAGAACGCCTGAACAAGCTGCGTCAAGAAACAAACCTACAATATGACTTGACATGCTGGGTTCACTCACATCCAGGACTGGGGGTGTTCTTCAGCAATAACGACAGTAGTGTGCAGATGCTGCTGAAAAACAACAACCATCCCAGGTTCCTGACCGCCATCGTCATCGACATCCTCACCCCGAAACAAGAATTGGGCATCTTCACTTTCAAAAAGGACTACAACCTTAACTCGAAAGATGACCTGAAGAAGATGTACTCATTGGAAGACCTGTATCAATGGGCAGTAGAAAGCGACCGTAACTCATTCAAACCCGAAGACCACTACAATGCCTTGATGGGATCGAAAAAACGTATGGAGGAATGCTATGGCATTGAACTAAGCAACGGTGCTATCATCGACATTGGGATGCTGGCCGCAGAGCAACGAGAAGGATTCGTTGGAACTGTCCATGGCTTTGTCAGCTCCAAGGAAAACAAAACTGAATTTGTGGCTGTGAAAGTAACCACCACAGAATCCGTTCCCGACAACGAACCTGTAGGATGCTTCTTCATCGCCTCCCATTGCAGCATCCCCTCCATACGCAAAGCCCTTGACAAACAAATCAGCAAGGTCGGTTTCGTGATGGTGTACACCACCAGCGATGGACTACTGACCTCCATCCCGACACTCAACAAGGACCTATGCACGGACCAAAACTATTATGGAGAACAATTATTAGAAGATCTTAAAATATGGACAAGAAGAAAAAGATAATGACCGCAAGGCATCTGTTGACCATGGCCATCCTATTATTGGCCTTCCCACTTTGCGCACAAGAAGTGAGCGAAATCCTATTTTTCGGACACGAAGAAACTGAAGACAGCATCACGCTGAAAATGGCTTTCAGTAACAATGAGAAAAAGCGTTTTTTACCCTCTAATGAAGAATTAAAAAAACTAATCATTAATGAAGATGGCAATTCGATACCCCATGACTGCATCTCTATCGATCGCGTCACCACTGGTAAACGAATCCCTGATGACTGCACCTTTTCAGTATTGGTTGACCTAACCATTCCCGATGAAGGCAAAGAAGAGATTAAAATGGCCATCAAAAACTTAGTTGAAAGAGCACCTGACAGCTGCGTTTACCTCTCCTTCTTCGGTGAGAATGTAACATCAAGCAAATTGGTGACAAATGATAATTTTGAAGAATTCAATTTTAAAGAAACTACACCACTGAAATATTTTTATGGAGCTGTGTACGCCAAGCTCGCTGAATTCAGTTATTTTGATTATAAAGCTTCTAGTTTTGATAAAGTCAAAAAAGAAAGCAATTACCAAAAAAACAAGGCGATTTGCAACAGAGCAGGACTGGTTCCAGACAAAAATTATTTGATCATATTTTGCAGCAATCAAGAAGAAAACTATGAAGCCTTTATAGATTATCGAACTGTTACCAATTACCAAAGAGAAGATGACACTACACTAATTAGGCCAAAAGTATATGCTTTTTATTACGGAAAAGATGACGATCTTAAAGAAGGTGTGAATTTAACTTTAATCGGCCTCACCATTAATGACAAAATTCCAGAACAATATCGAGGATCTTACAAGAAGTCAGACGATTTGAATGAAGTTCTGGTCGATTTCGAAAAAGTCGTGAACGATGCTTCATACGACTACAAAGTCACCTATAAACGCACTCCAGAAAAGTCATACAACGGCGATGTCTTTTACGAAGCCTATTGGGGTGAGGGGAATAAGAAAGGACAGGCCAAGTATTCCATCGGATATAAAGAGCAAGTCACACCCAAAAAGGAAAGCTCTAATAAATGGAAAAGCTATTTGTGGGCATTGCTGATTACGGTGCTGGCCATCGCATTCTTCTTCTTTGTGATGAAGATCCTTATCCCCGGTGTGAAATCGAAAGCCTTCGCCGCCAAATACTATAAGAAATACATTCCAGAAGAGAATGTGCAACGCCGCACCTGCTATTTTTGCCGCCAAGAGATCCACCCTGGTGATAAAGTGGTGACCCGCTGCCGTCATATCATGCATGTGAGCTGTTGGAAACAAAATGATTACCAATGTGCCGAGTATGGTCAAAATTGCAAAGAAGGAATCCAAGAGCATGTGGAATGGAGTAATCTTTTCAGTTCCAACACGTTGCGAGATTTGTATCTAACCACCATGGGCATCATCGCTGGTCTCGTCAGTTGGATCTTTTACACCCTGATAGGCAACAACTTGTTCAAAGGGCTTGCCCGAGGCATCGCCAACACCTTAATCGATGAAGACCGAAGTGCGGATATTTTCGAAGTCTGTGTAGGCAAAATCTCCTCTTTCCTCCTCATCGGACTGTTATTAGGATTTTTCATCTCCTTGGTGATGCGTCATAACGACGGAGTGAGAAGAAATGACTTTAAGTCAATCATGAAGACCCTAGGGCTATCACTGATGACCGCTGTTATCGGCATGAGTGCGTTCGCACTAGGAAGCATTATCTTTTGCTGGATTGTGTCGTCACCCAGTGTGTCTCCAAACGACTGGTTCTGCTCATTGCCAGCTTACCTGCTATTCTCGATTTGTATTTCACTCAGCTTATGCATTAAATCGAGCATCCCGTTAAAGAGTGCCTTGTTAGGCGGTCTTTGCTCAGCTGTAATTGGATTCATAGTCTTGTATTTCAGCAACTTCACCAACTCGAACGAAGGCCTGGACATGCTACCCAACTTTATCATCTACGGCGGCGGATTAGGAGCCTCGTTAGTCACAGTGCGCATGTTGGCTGAAAAGTACTATTTGGTCATTAAAAACGGGATAAAAGCCGGACAACGCATCCCCATCCACAAATGGATGAACGCTACCGGTGGCGGCAACAAAGTCACTATCGGAATGATTGAAAGTTGTGAGATTCAGATGACCTGGGAGAAAAGCAACAAAGTGGCCAAAGAGCATGTACAGCTCTATGTGGACCATCAGCGTTCACAAGCCATGCTCCGCCCTCTTGTGACGGGTGTCAACTTCAACTCACGAACAGAGTTGCCAATGGGAAAACCTGTGCCACTCTCGAACAACGACACCTTTACAGTGGGTGATACCATCTTCCAATATGTAGAAAATTGATGAGCCATGACGGAAATGACAAATAAACATAATTATGAATGGGGTGAAGGTGTTTTCACACTGCTCTCATGGTTCAAGAAAGAGAAAGTGAAAAACGCCCGTGTCCTCGTTGCTGGTGCGGGAGCACTCGGCAACGAAGTGGTGAAAGATCTTGCTTTATTCGGAATCGGGCATATCTATGTCGTTGATTTCGACCGAATTGAGTTATCAAACCTGACCCGTTCTGTCCTTTTCCGCGAAGAGGATGCCTACAGCCATGCTTACAAAGCCGAGATTGTGGCCAAACGCGCCATGGAAATCAACCCACAAATCAAAGTCATCCCCATCGTGGGCAACTTATTCTCTGAAGTTGGATTAGGAATCTATCGCTCAGCCGACGTGGTGATCGGATGCCTCGACAGCCGCATCGCCAGATACCTGTTAAACCGGCTGAGCTTACGCGCAGGAAAAACCTGGATTGACGGCAGCATTGAGAATCTGACTGGAGTAGTGCGTGTTTACAGTCCTGGCATCTCATGCTACGAATGCGGCCTGTCGCGAGAAGAATTCAACAACATCATGTTACGTACTGGATGCGCCGATGTGGTCCGCCTCCAAAACTCAGCAGGAAGAGTGGCCACCACTCCGGTCAGTGCTTCCATCATAGGAGCCATGGAAGTACAGGAAGCCATGAAAATCATCCATGAGGACACAGAAGCCAGCCCACAATTCAAAACATTGAAAGGCAAAATGCTCCACTACCAAGGCATGACCAACAGCACCAACATCTACAAATGCGCCTCTTGGAAACAGAACTGTTCCGCTCATGAGTTTTGGGAACATGTTATTGAAGGAACAGAACTTTCTTCTTCACTCACTGTTGAAGAAACCTTGGACAAACTGAAAACACTGCTTCAAGTGAAGTCGGTGGAAATCAACATGCGCAACAACAAGTTTGTCGAAAAGGTCGTCTCCGACAATCCTGAGAAGGAATTCCAAGTCATGCAGCCTGAGTCGAAACTTGATGCCTTTATCAACAGCCACGAAGAGTTGAAAAAAATCAGTTACCGTTCCTTGTTGCACAAGTTCTTCCACGAGAATATCGACCAAAGCTTCCCTTTCCAAAAGCTCACCATGCAACAAATCGGCATACCTCCTTTCGATGTTATCCAAGTGTCCACCGAGAAAGGACAATATTATGTTGAACTAAGCAAAGACGCGGCCCTATTTCTTTGATCAACATTATGATCAACAATATTCCTAACGACCTCAACATCGAGACCCTCCTCAGCTACCTCCCCGAAGGCAGCTACAAGGTGGTTTTTAACGGCCCGCATAAACGCAACAGTTATAACGACCTCATTGGATTAGCAGAGGACGCCAATCAGAAGCTGAAGCTTACCGTAGGCAAACCCAGCCTTTATAATGTGTTGCCCGAATACATGTTCCATCCTATTGACCGCTTCGACGACATTCCCAAGGACGATGACAAGGAACTTTTCGAACAGGAAATGGCTGCGGAAGAAGAAAAAACCGCAGCCGCCCGTGATTTCTTCGCCCCCTTCGACCTATGGCTACTTCATTTAAAAATGGAAATCCATGAAAAGTTGAGAAGCTTCACGGAAAACGACAAAATCATGATCGACATCATCGGCGACCGCTTAACAGAGAAACAAAGGCAGAACCGTTTCATCAAGCACGTCCTTCCCTTCCTGCCCTCGTGCAGAAACATTCGTGGTAACAAGACATTGCTCACCCTTTTGATGCGTAAAATCTTCATTGAAGAGGATTTGAACATCCAAGTCGCAGAGAAAAAACAAGAATTCATCGATCAAAAGCCAAGATACAACGATCATATCGATGCAGAGTTAAATGAACTTTACGTGGGGAACACGTATTACGAACCCGTCACCACTTATCTTATTCATTATTGGTCAGATGAGGAATGCAACGAAAACTTCCTCAGTTTTATTGACGATTTGGAAGTGCTCAGGAGTTTTCTCCAAGACTATTTCATAGCACTGGATGAGATGCTTTGTTTCGAGATTCAGACTGATGATGCTCCCCTACGTCTATCCGACCCCATAAAATATAATTATTTGAATTATAATACAAATCTATAATCATGCCTAAGAGAATTTGTTGGAAAAAAGGAATGCGTCTGACTGACGACATCCTGAGAGCGTCAGACGAAGCCCATCTTGAACTCGTCAGCCACGCCCTGATGTTTGCCACAGCAGGCCGTTTCGGCTTGTTTCCTGTCCATCGGCCTTTCAACTTGAGCCTGAACATCAGCAAAGGCTTCATTGAAGTGGAGTCGTTAAGTTGTTTGGCCATCACCAAAGACGGTGGAATCATCGATGTCCATTACGAGAGCAAATACGATATCTACTTGGAAAACAGGATTCAAATGCCAAGTGATACCACAATAGATGAATTGTATTTGACCATTAATGCAAAAGACGGTTCCTGGAAAGAAGGCAACGACGGTTATGAGGAACCCGCCTACGAGTTCGGCTGGATCACGCCAAATAGCACCTTGCCGGGGTACGCCATCCCCATTGCCCATTTGGTGAACAACGAATATGCAGGATGGCATGTTGACGACATTGACTTCGTCCCCCCTTGCCTCTTCATCACTTCCCATCACAAATTCCAAGACCTGTTCAACCGTTTTCAGGAGATTCTTTCGAACATGAATATGAAGATTCAGGACCTCCTTCACTCTGGAGCCAGCAAGGCAATGTCCACCTACTGGCCATTCTTGCAGCAAATCATGATTACCATCGACAAAGAACGCGACGTGATGACACCAATGCAGCTCTTGGGGAATGTACAGCAATTCATTGGCACTTTTGCGATCGCCTGCAAACTTGATGAAGATGTTGACCTTACTGATTCCGACCAATATTTCCATTTTGCCCAAACCTCTTACAACTACCAAAACGTATATCAAAGAATCAAGGAAGGAGTAGAGACGTGCTTCAAGATCTATGAAAAAGTGGATCATATCAAGATGGAAGCGCCGAAAGCAGAACCCGTCAAGATCGATGCCCCTTACATTCAAAAAGACCAATTATTTCAAAACTGCAAAAAATCCACCATCAAAATACCCATCATCAACCCAACGGCAGAAGCAATCGTGTATTATTCAACAGATGGGAGTGAACCTTCAATAAAGCTTAAAGAAGGGACTCCTATTAGCATAAATAATAATTTCACTACAAAAAAGGAGCCAGAGCCTGATAAAAAACTGGTCATCAAATTGAAATCCATCCTGAATGGTGTCAGCAGCGAAGTCAAAACTTTTTCAATAACACTCCATAAAGACTATAATAGCTGGATTGGCATTGTAATACCATAAAATGAACCACCTCCGCACTCCATTGACATTCAAAAGACTGGAGTCAACACTCATCATGGAGCGTGACCTTCCAGAAAGGAATGCCATGCTCGATAATCTCATTGAGTTGATTATCTTCACGCCAAAAGGCAGTTTTCTGGCGGATCCCGACTTTGGCTTTGAGTACTGGAACCATGAATACACCAATATACACTATAAAAACTTCAACAGCGGGCAAGCACTAATGGCATTCAACCGGCTGCACCACGAAGTCACCAAAACCGAATGTCAAGAAAGCATCCGCAAAAGCCTTAACACTTACGCTCCTGCCTTGACCGACATCAACATCAATGTTGAACTCAACACTGCCTCTGAAGAGGGACAAAAGAACGGCAAGGCAAGGTCAAAACACCTCGTCAAAATCATTGTGGAAGGATCCTTAAAAAGCGATCTCGGCACCTCAAGACCTTATAGAAAAGAAGTGGTCTTCTTGATGGAACCCACACTAAAATACCACAGGTAATTTAAAACCATCCGAAATGGATCTCGAATTAGAAAACAAAATAAACGAAATCATAGAGCAGCTGAAACTTCTCTCCATCCCTGACATCGATTTCGAGCAGATGGACCCTGTCGCAAAGATGATGCTCGTCGCCTTGGTCAATGAGACCCAAAAAATCCGAGATCATGTTGAAAGCTTCAACCAGCGAATCACGGACCGGTATTGCACTGACTTCATTCCTCGTGAAAAGGTGGAGGCAATACCCGCCATCACACTGCTCTGCCCTTCTTTCAAAACAAAAAAAGACCCAGAGCCAGTCAGCATCGGGTCAGGTGCAGTTTTCAACTATATCAGAGAAGAAGATAAAAAGAAGACAGGGATGACCTTTATTCCCATATTCAACACTATGGCCATCCCATACTCAGAATGTATTATCTGCACCCAAAACAGGATGCGATGGTTCAATGGAGAAATAAAGAAGATCAGCCGACGCGAGAACAACAAACTTTGGGTGGGCATCAACACCAAAGCTGAACCAGACAGTTTTCAAGGACTACCTATGTTGATCAAAGGAACCCGTGGAGTCCTTCCCGAACACATTTTTGTCGGCAATGGAGACAGAGAACTCGACTTCGTATGCATGAGAAGATTGGAAGACATAAGCATGGCCACTCCTTTTGACGCTCAGCAAGCTTCTGAACAAATGTTCTCCTTTGTGGAGTTGTGGAAGAAAGGGATGTTGAATATGGAAGATGCTTCGCTGATTGTCATCACCGACCCTCATGTGAGTCGCGACACCTTCAAGCCAACTCCTTTCCCACGCGTCTTCCAGCAATGGCTCGAAGACGAATATCTTAAAGAATTCGATAATCATGGAACCAACAGCATCTGGCTTCAATTAGTGTTCCCAGAAGGATATACCTTGCCCGACAACTGTGATGTAATTCCCAACATCTTTCCAGTCGCCAATATCGATGTTTGCAACCTCACCCTGACACAATCCTCTCCTATCGCCAAACTACAAAGCAAGGACAACTCGTTTTTTCTCCGAGTGTTGGAAACCAATGCCACATTACAAAAGCAAGGTTTCAGCACCTCTGAGAGTGAGTTTGTCATCCGAGATTTTGACGCCAACTGTTATCATGAGGGCGACCTATACCGGGACGTGCGAAACCTTTACAATCATTTCCTCGACGACTATCAGGCCTTTATCACCTATAACAACATCAAAGATGGGGAAACCCTCACAGTACTGCGCGAAACCATCAACAAAATAAGCAAGAGCGTCGGCAACACCAATCCGAAATACAAATTCGACAGCGGGGTTTACGCCATGAAAAATTTGAAGCAATATCCCCCAACTTCCATCACAAAGGTTCATTACATCACCACGCAAGGCAAAGCTGGAAACAGCCCTAAGGCAGGTGATTACATGGAAAACAAAAAAATACCCGCACTTGAACTCAAAAACAAGGTGATGTGCGACGCCTTTTGCGGTGCCGACAAAGCCTCTGCTGATGAACGCTATGAACTGTTGCGTTATTATGCCCTCACCAACGACCGTCTTTTCTCAAAGATGGATATTGAGGCATTCCTCCGAAAAGAAATCATGGTACAATTCGGCAAAGATGAATTCAAACGCATCTTCATTAAAATGAGTGTCGAAGGACACGGGGGTGACACCCGACTGGAAAGGGGACTATATATCGACATTGAGTTCAAAGACAAGAAGAACTACGAAAAAGCACAGGCAGCCTCTTTCGACAAACTGTTGTCACAAAAAATTGAGAACAGGTCGTGCATCTCCATGCCTATCATCATTCGATTCACAAACTTGGAGGGATAATGGTCATGAAACCTCTCAGTGAAATACATTTGCAATCCTCTATCCATCTATCCGATATCCATATTGGGAATGCATCGCTGAGAACAGACGAATCAACGCTGATCCCTGACATCGTATCGCTGATTGGCTTATCGAAAATAGGTCCGAAAGCAGACAACGAAAACGACCTTGATGTGAGAGCTGCGGCAGCCATGTGCCAATATGCTTATCATGCGTTGAATAAGGGGAAAAAGCCTAAGGCCGAATTGCTTGATAACTGGGCACCTATGGACGATTTTGAAGTTGACCAACTAATGGGACCAGGATTCCATCAAAAACTGGAAAGAAAAAGCTCAGGCTTCAACTCCATGCTGTTTCAAAAACAAGACAATGGCATCCAATATTACGCTTATTGTACAGAGGGCACAGATATGACTTCTTTCAAAGACTGGTACTCTAATATCAGCCAAGGCCTCACAGGATTATCCCCTCAACACACTTATTCTGTTCAAATCGCAAAAAAACTAGACCAAACCATTGGCGAAAGTGCCGTGCTATGGTTTATCGGGCATTCTCTAGGAGGAGGACTGGCTTCCAACAACTCGCTGGCCACAGGCAGACATGCCATTACCTTCAACGCCGCTGGTCTGCATCCCTACCGAGTAAAAGCCACTTTGTTGCTGAACAACTATAAAGACCTTTTCCATTATGAACGCAGAACAAGTCGAATCCATGCATTCGTGTTAAAAGGCGAAATCCTCAACTCCGTACTCTTCTGGATCGGACAACCCGCTTATGGCAACAGGCGAACAATCGACTATCATAAAAAATCAGGAGAAAAAGATAAAACCGCTTCCGAAAAACACGGCTTAACCACAATACTTGACAGTTGGAGAATGAAACATGATTAACAATAGATTCAATATTATTATATATTATATTAATATATTGTTATTAATTTTATCATATCAAAATACCACAGCGCAATCTCCTGCTGAAATTCGGGCGTATATTGAAAAATACAAAAGCATGGCTTTAGAGCACGAAAAACTTTACGGTATTCCCGCTCCTATCACTTTGGCGCAAGGTATATTAGAATCGACTGCTGGCCAAAGCGAGCTGGCTCTGAACGCAAACAACCACTTTGGCATCAAGGCTATGGGTAACTGGGATGGCGGTGTGTATTACGCTTGGGACGATGAAGCCGTGAAAAGTCGCTTCAGGGTTTACGCCACGGCGGAAGATTCGTTCAAAGATCATGCGATGCTCATCAAAAACAGCAGCCGTTACAAGTCGCTATTTGATTTCAGCGTTTACGACTACCGCAGTTGGGCAAACGGATTGCAGAAATTCGGCTATGCCACAGGCGAGAACTATGCCAAAGCCTTGATTGGTTATATCGATGCTTATCAACTCTATAACATCAACGGAGGGCTGAAGCTGAAACCGAAAGTCAAGAAAGTCATCAAGAAAACCATCACTATTGAGGAACTTGCCGTAGAAGACACCATCAACAGCTCAGAATCCACTGAAGAGGAAGAAGAGATAATCCACTGGAGCAAGCCCATCCCAGAAGCCATCAACGGTGTGCGGTGCACGATACTCCGACCCGGTGAGACGCTTTACAATATCGCCTTAAGATATAATATTTCAGTGGAAAATTTATTGAAATACAACGAAATAAAAAACCAAGAAAGCTTGAAAGAAGGAGATTACATCTATCTTCAAAAGAAAAAAAGGAAATATCATGGCACCCAAGACTACTATATTGTCCAAAAATACGAGACTCTCTTCGACATCGCTCAAATGTTCGGCATCAGAGTAGAGAGGCTTGCAAAGATGAACGATAAGAAAACCAATTCCCCGCTTTTTGAGGGAGAAAAACTCTATTTGAAATAACAGAACACTCATTCATGCTTGACTTTGAAGCATTATTAAGAAGCGACCAGCTGTTCGACGGACACTACAAATTAATCCGCACATTGAGCACTGACGGAGCGACCGCTGATGTTTGGCTTGCACTCGACATGAACACCATCGATCAGAACGCGCAGGAGAATGACGAATCGTCAGGGATGCTGGTAGCCATCAAGATATACCGTCCAAAGAACGCACTTGACCAGGAGGGCGAGCAGCGTTTCCGCGACGAATACAAGATTGCCCACGAGTGCAGGCACGTCAACCTGCTTCCTCCCGAGGGCTTCTCCATCTTTCAAGGGATGCCCTACCTGATCCTCCCCTACTGTGAAGCCGGATCGGCGGAACAACTAATCGGGAAAAACCAAACCAACGATGAAATTTGGAAATTCATCGCCGATGTGGCAGCAGGTATCGACAGGCTGCATAACAACAAGCCGCAAATCATACATCAAGACATCAAGCCCGCCAATATCCTTATTGACAACAACGGGAACTACACTATCACCGACTTCGGCATCAGTTCAAGAAGCAGCGGACCAGCGAACAGCTACTATGATGAATATAACAGCGGCACTCTCGCCTATATGGCTCCTGAGCGTTTCGGCGACGACCTCAAACCCATGGCAGAAAGCGACATCTGGGCCTTTGGTGCCACATTGTGCGAGATTCTCACGGGACAGATGCCTTTCGGAGAAGACGGCGGCTTGAAACAGAAAAACGACAAGCAGGCAACGGACGTCCTCAATGATGTACCCACACCTTTCAAGAGTCTTATCCGCGACTGTCTGAACCTCAATCCAGACAAAAGACCTACTGCACGCAAAATCATGGACATCGCACGTGCCAAACGATATCCAACAAACGGAAAGAGAACCCTACTCTTAGTTTTCATATCTTTGATAGCCATCGCCGGAGTTGTTTTCTTCCTCCTCCACAGCCCCAAAAAGGGGAAGGAAATCAAAGCCCCAACCATCACTTATAACCTTGATGAGGTCACGGTCATGCTCAACGACTCCAGCACCTGCCACAAAGGATTACTCCTCCTTGACTCGTTGGTTAACACCAAAGACGCAAAAGCCACCTACCTGAAGAGCCGGTTATATTTCAACGCCTCTGACTCCCGCGACAAGGTGTTCCACGATGCTTCCTGGGAAACCATCCAACGCTGGGGAGGCATTGAACCCAACAACGAAAAAGCACATCAACTGCTGTTTCAATCATTCAAAATGAATGAAGATGACTATGCCACTTTGTTCCAGCTGGGTAAAGATTATCACGCCCTCAACTACCGAAGAGGCTGTGAACAGAACATCCCATACGCACTCTGGTGCTACCAACATGCCGAGGAGATAGCAGAGAAAGCCAACACCACCGATGCCATAGAGCATCTGTCGAAAATCAGAGACCAAATAAACAACATCATAGGCTACGACGATGACACTACCCTTAATCCGCAAAAGCCCGCACAACCATAATAGCAACTTCATGCAAAACATCAAAAACCTCACCGTTCTCTTCATCGTCCTATGGACTATTACAGCCCAAGCATCCTCTGTAAGATGGTTGGTGAAACCTAAAACATACGAAAAAATCACTTACTATTGCGAAGATATTTTCTTATGTCAAAAGAGCGGGAAATACCAGCTCGTTGATCTTCAAGGGAAGACATTGCTGCCTAACCCTGTCGATTCCATTACCCAGTTCACCGAAGGATATGCTTTAGTATTGGAGGACACCAGAGACACCCCTTATACGTACAAGATTCTTGGGTTCCTCTCAGAAGCAAGCCATGACTACATTCCACTCAAAGCCGATTATTATATGGGAGTGTACTCATTTTTTTCCGATGGATACATCGCTGTCAACAAGGAAAAACAAAAGAACGGCTATGGTTATCTGGATACTAGAGGCAACGAAGTTATTTCTTTCAAATACCAAAGCGCACGTCCTTACATCCGTGGACTGGCCTCGGTGAAGAACAGCAAAGGCAAGGCCTTATATATCAACAAGCAGGAAAAGGCTTTGATAGTCCACTTCAGCAGTGGAGTGCTTGAAGATGCCACCAGCTTTAATCAAGAGGGGAAAGCTGTGGTTTGCAACAAAAAAAACGCGGCAGTGATTGATACCACAGGTCATGTGATTCAGGAAAACTACAACAAAGTTGTATTTACCCGGAAACACGACTTCGCTTTTAACGAGAGCGGACAGGATGATGATGTTTCACCTTGTAACAAACAGCCAGAGTTCGACAACAGCATATCCGTTGAAATGTTTATTCCTTGGCAGTTCACTGATGCCCAGCCATTCGCTAACCGATGCGCCATCGTGGCAATGCAAGATCATTACGGAATCATCACTTTGACCGATGAAGACGTGATCTGTGCTTTCAGCAATGACAAAGACCTGAGGATTGACCCTGAAACCAGTATCGACTCCCTTTCCTTATCGATAGAAATCCCTGACTATTATGACAAAATCCAACTAATCATCGGCCAAGGTGATAACCAATGGGACACCATCCATTGGAAAAAAGATAACGGAAACGAGCTCCGTTTGCTGCCTCTCGTAGGAAAAAAAGCAAAAACCTACACATTGTATTACAGAATCTACGGCGACGACTTGCTGCTTAAAGAAGGACGTCTTAGCAAGAACATAAAGAGAATTGAGCCCATCAACATCACCGTTGGACAACCCATTAGTGAGAAACAGAAGGCCAACCCCCAAGGGATTCTGAAGATTAAGACCATGGTCACTAACCACTCAAAAAATACTTTGACTATTAATGTCAATTTCAACATCCCTTTTTCTCCAAGTTCAAACAATAAATGTGAAAAAAACAAAGACAGTGCCACTCTTGGACCGAACGAATCCAAGGACTTTTTTGCAGAATTGCGGGTGGTTGACAAGGAAACAGTGAAAGTCACCGCTACTGCAACGGTAAACGGCAAGAAAGTCAGCAAAGAAAACCAAATCACACTGATACCCAACGACACAGAATAAATCATCCATTAGAATTTCAAAAACATGCAACGATTTCTATTATTTATCCCTCTATTATTAACCATACTGTTTTCCAACACCCTGTTTGCCCAGCAGCAGCCAGAACAGTTCAATGCCAGCACAAGCCAGCAACAAGCTTATACTTTTTCTTTTGGTCCAACCATTGGGATAGGTCTTGCCTTCCCCAGCTCTCCTGACGGCTATGACTTCACATTACATCAAGGCTTGGCCTACCGTGTTGGAGCATCGGCAAACTTCCATTTTGGACAGCGTTCGGAGTCGAGTCCAAGCGGCACTGGATTAATAGGCATTGCTTTGGAGCTTGCCTACAGCGGCAAGATGATCGGTTCAACCATGGGAAAGATTGGCCTGCATTGCATTGAGGTTCCCATTTTAGCTCAATTTTATCCTTTGGAGTCGCTGGCCAAAGAGTTCTATTTAGAAGCAGGTCTCACCGTGGCAAAAACCATCAAATGCACCCCAGAGCAAATTCAATATGAAAACATGATTTTAAGTACTGGCAAGTTGAAGAGCAGCGACATTATGGTAGCAATCGGAGCACAATATAAGATCAAAAAACAAGTAGCGGTCGGAATCAGGTATCAGCTAGGCACCTCTCCTTTGGCTGACAACTTCAACAGCAAAGTCAGTAACCTCACCCTATCAGCAACCTACTTAATAAAATAAAAGCCATGAAACCATATAAGTATATTATATATATCTTTGTTATTGCAACGGGAATACTAACTTCGTGCCGCAATCCCGACCTTGAAATAGACGAATTCAAGATTTCCAGATGGAACACGGAACCTTATGTCGATAGCATTTCTTTTTCAGGCACCTTCTCGTTTGTCGGCAAAGTGAATGGCATACAGCTTCACTACGACACGAATTCAACCATGCAATATTACAAACCCGTATCTACCATTATAGATGGGAACGAGTTCCACACCACAGTAAATGGTTTGAAGCCAAATACCCGCTATTATTATCGTTATGCAGTGGATTTAGGAACCGCAAAAGAATATTGGACTGAAACGAAAGCCGTAAACACTACAAGCGGGAAACTAACCGTAGTCATTAACAAAACAGAGATAGAGATCAGTGATAGCTACAACATACGTGTTACCTGCGAAGTGAAACTGAATGGAGGGTCTGATGTCATAGAGAAAGGAATCTGTTGGACAACAGGAGGATCATCAGAGCCCACCATCCATAACCAATCTTATCCAAGCGAATGGCCACAAAACCTATATAGTGACTGTGTGATTTCCAATATCAGTCCCGACTCTATTTATTACATCAGAGCATACGCCATCAATCAAAATGAGACAGGGTATAGTCAAACCGACACTGTACGTTTGCTAAAGCCTGAAGTCACGACTGACTCCGTCAAGGTATCACATCTCACCACAGCCACTATTTTCGGAACGATGAAAAGTCTTCATCCAGCTGAAAAGCGTGGTTTCTGCTTCAGCGTTACAGAGCATCAACCATCACTTCAGAATGCCGACAGCATCACCGATCCTGTCTTCAACCCCATTCCAGGAACTTATTCTTTAACAATTGAAAATTTAACTCCAGGTAAACGTTATTATGTTCGTGCCTTCGCCAAAAACCGAGTTGGAACAAATTATGGTGAAACATTGTCATTCGAAATCAAACACGCAAACGTCACAACAGAACCTGTTTCAAACATCGAAGTGACCTCCGTCAAATGTCATGGAACCATCAATTACTCCAAAAGCCAATCTGGCAAGCAATGCGGCTTCTTTTGGGGCAAAAACCAAGGCAACACTTATGCTGATAACAACCTGGGGGCAACCGTCACTATGGAGATTCCAGAAGAAGGTGGCAGTTTCGAGCAAACCATCAGCGATTTGACCTCTGGGACACTCTACTTCGTAAGAGCTTACTCCTGCATCAATGGCGTTTACGACTATGGTGACGCTGTTAGCTTCACCACACTCTCAAAACCCATTGTTGAAACCAGCTCCGCTGAACCTCAAAGTGCTGACAGAATTCATTGCAAAGGTCACATCAAGAGTGGGCTACCCATCAAGGAATACGGATTTGTCTATAGCACCTCCGACGGAATATCACAAACAGTTCATACAGAACCCAGCAATTTCACAACCGGCTCATACGAAATGGATATAACCGGACTGAAACCAGATACCCGATACATAATCAAAGCGTACGCACGCAATGAGGCAGGAACCGATTACGGAAACATTGTGGAAACAATAACGAAGCCTTTAATTGAAACTCGTGTTTATGTCCCCATTAACATCAACGAGACCAGTGCCACCTTGCGTGGTGAAATCTTCATAAACGGGAATTGTGATACACTGAATTTACAAAAGAAAGGTTTCATGGTTATAAACACCAACGACAACACAATCCATGAGTATTCTTTAGACGGCATACAAAATGGTTATTTTGACATGACGGTTGACGATTTGGTAAAAAACACAGAATACGATGTCTTTGTCTTCATAAAACGGAAATTTAATTCTCATCTTTTCTTTCCTTCGGACACTATTCGCTTCAAAACGATTTGCCTACCTACAGTAAGAACCAAGAACACAACGAGTCCTGCATCGGGTGCGGTCAGCAGTGGAGGCGTTATAGAAGCCTGTGAAGGGAATATCATTCGAGAATGGGGATTATGCTGGAGTAGCGTGGATTCTCTTCCCGATATTAATTCTCCTAATATTCTTAAAAATCCTCATGATGAAAGTCCAGACCCAAACAAGATTGAATTCACTACTTCAATAAACGGCCTGGCTTCCGGTGCCACCTACTACTTCAGAGCCTATGCCAAAACCGAAGCGGGTGACAATTATGGAGAACCCAAAAAAGTCATTGTTTTGTGATTAATATCATTCATGTTAGACCTAAATAAAATAGCCGAAAGCAGAGCGTTGTTCGATGGTCGTTACAAGTTGCTTAGGCCTTTGAACACCGAAGGAGCCACAGCGGATGTATGGCTAGCCCTCGACACAAGCACCATCGACACCGAACACAACACAAGCAACTCGCCCGACAACGAGAATGCCGAAGAGCCGGGGTTACTGGTGGCCATCAAAATATACCGTCCAAAAAACGCCTTGGATTCCGAGGGTGAACAACGCTTCCGCAACGAGTTCAAGGTTGCTTACGACTGCCATCACACCAACCTGCTTCAACCCACCAGCTTTTCTGTATTCGATGGCATACCTTATCTGATATTACCTTATTGCCGGAAGGGCTCATCAGAACAGTTAATCGGTAAACTGAAAAAAACTGATGAAATTTGGAAATTCATCGCTGACGTGTCGTCGGGTCTCGCCCGACTCCATTCAAACCAACCTCAGATTATCCACCAAGACATAAAGCCTGCCAACATCCTCATCGTTGACGACAATTACAGCATCACCGATTTTGGCATCAGCTCCCAAAACAACAGAACCTACGGTATTTATGAAGACGAAGAAAACAGTGGTACTTTGGCATACATGGCTCCAGAGAGGTTTGAGGACCTCTCCTCGCCTATCCCTGAAAGTGACATCTGGGCCTTTGGCTCCACCTTGTGTGAAATCATAACCGGCGAGGTTCCTTTCGGTGAAGAAGGCGGCAAAAGTCAATTGGCAGGTGGATCCATGATTTCATTAAAGGCAATCCCCGCCAGCATACGCCCGCTAATCAAAGCCTGTTTGCAGCAAGACCCCGCCAAAAGACCCACTGCCCAGGAAATATCCATAGCTGCGCAAGCCAAAAAATTCCCGCTCAAAAAGAACAAAGCACTTATCGTTCTTTCTATTCTGTCTGTTATTGCCCTCATAAGCTGGGGATTAATAAAATATTTGTCCTTAAATAAAACCCTCGAAAACACCACGGCAAAAAACACTAAGCTCGAACAAATTGATGATAATATTCCCTTTGAAAAAGAGTCTGTAAAAGACGTGTTCGATAACGCAAAATTTCAAATGAACAGTGACAACCCCGACATTTTTTATAAAGGGTACCACACCATGGACAGCCTCAGCAATACCCAATATATCCCTGCCATGTTTGAAATAGCATTTACCCATGGATGGTTCACTGATTCTCTCTCTTTTAAAAGAAAAAAAATGTTGAACATAACTTTCGACACAATTACTAAAGGAAAACCCAAGGATCAATCCCATAATGAAAAAGCTCAACAACTATTGACGCAAATCCTTCAGCAACATGACACTACATACGCTGGATTAAATAGTCATGCATTATTCACATTAGCCATATACGCTTATAATGACACACTAGCTGTTCGCCGCACTATTAATGATGAGGATAAACTGAAAGTAAAAGAATTATTTCAACAATCAAGAGAATGGGCATGCTTATGTAATGACACCTCAAGAATCAGAAAATGCGACGACGCCATAGAGAAAATAAATAAAAAATAATAGTTTAATAATGAGAAAAACAATCATTCTATTTACCTTATTATCCTTCACTTATTTGGCTTATTCCCAGCCTCTGGTTCAATGGATTATCCAACCGGGTTACGACAGTATTTACTTCGCAACAGGGGCCGATCTCATTGTAACAGATTCCTTGAAGTACAGAATCTTTTGGAGCCTGGAAGGGAAACGCCTATTTGAGAGCACTGAAACCATTTATCCCTTTCATGAAGGACTCGCTGTCACCGCTAACGGAAATCAAATCACAGGTTTTTTTGATACTGACGGCCACTACACCGATTTGACAACAAAAGACCTACAAATTGCACGCAACACCCCCTACTTTCACAACAAAAATCTATTGGTCAAAAACAATGGCTACCATTATGTGGATTCCCAAGGACAAATCGACGAAAACAATTACGATCAAGCATTCCCATTTTCAAATGGATATGCCGTGTGCAAAACCTATAAAAACCAAGAGGCAAAGAAAGGGGCATCAAGATACCTAATCGACAAAAACAGGAATATAGTCACTTTAACCTACAAGGGGAAAAACATCAATCCCGAAAACATCGGTTTCATATCCTCGGTCAATGATGAAAAAAACGGAGTGGTCGTGGTAAAAAAAGACATTTTCCTTTTCAGCAATGATGACACAGAACTGCAACCTTTGACCCTTGAGGACAATGGAAGGGCTTCACAAGCGCAACAAGAAGGCAGCCTCGAAAAAACGATTGACAGCACTCGTTTCTTTATATGTGGAAAATTCAACAACACCGATACTGTATGGGTATATTTCGACCTTAATCTCGTCCCTATCGAATTTATTTATAACAACCAAGAAAACCAGAGAATCAAAGCACACGCTAACGCCTTCAAGCCAATGGATTCCGACCTAAAAGTCTGTGAAAAGGACGGACTTGCGGGCCTTGAAATAGATGGCGAAATCATCATCCCCCCTCAATTCGAATCTATTTCATGTTGTTTTTACAACAAGGCATTCGTGAAAACCAACAATAACAAACATGGCTTGCTAAAAGTAGAGCAAGGGATTCCTTGGACATTCAGCCTCCATAATGGAGAAAAAATAGGATTCCGACATGCGAAAAAAAAGGATGTTGAAATCTGCCTAGACATGCCATCCTACGTCAATCCCGACAACGTAAAAATAAAGACAGATCAAAAATCAGGATGTACCATAAATCTCTTTTCAAAAAAAACATTTAGAGGAGACGAAAAAAACAGAGTCACCTACGAATGCGATTTGAACATTCCCGAAAATCTCACAGAAAATGACTCCACTGTTACAGTTACTTACCCTGTCCAAATTTATTATGACGACATCAGGCTTCAACCCACAACCATTAGCGCTGTCGAATGGTATGTAAAGTACATAAATATAAACATTGAAAATTCAAACACTGAAATAGAAAAGAATGACTATACAAAAACTTATAATTACACAATTGATTTTGGTCCTCTCCAAAATGAAAAAGATGATTACCAATATATTGTGAACATTCTTCTTGATTCCACAGAAATCACCGCAAATCCTATTACAAACATTAGCGGCTATTTCAACGTTCCCGTAGAGCTGTTACGAGAAGGCATCAATTATCTTTATGTTGAGGTTAAGGAAGAAGGTTGCCCTCCAATAAAGAAAACTTTTGAACTGACCTACACCAAACCAGCAAAAAAAACCAAGAACAAACCTGCTGTGAAAGAAGAAATCAGAATCAAAGAAAAAGATATCGATTACATATACAACGACTAAAAAATGTAAAATATAAACAACATGAGCAGAAAGAACACCCTTTCCGCCTATGAGGAACTGTTAAAAAAAGGCACGCGTTATGCCGCGGATAACGCAAACAACGCGGTTTATCCTTGTCATATCTTCAAGGCATTGCTCCATAAGGACATGGGGCTCGTTCCATTCATCGAAGGCACTCTCGACAAAGACTATTATTATCTTCTGGATTGGGTAGATGTAGAGATTGCCATGACACCTAAATCATCCCGCCCTACCAGCGACCTCGAACTCTCGGATGAATCCATTGCCGTTTTTGACATGGCTGATGAATACCGCACCAAATTCGGCTTGGACGAGCCCGACAATTATTGTCTGCTAGCTGCCCTGTTGACACCTGGTGTAGGTTTCAACTTCAACCAAATGAAAGACCTACCGCTGACCGTCAACGAGGTAATTGAAGCCCTTGGATCTCCGAAAAAAGAAAAAAGCGATTTCAACCAATCTGTTCAGCTCACGCAGAGCGCCAAAAAAGTGCTTTCAAAATACTGCATCAACAAAAATGAACAAATAGCCACAGGACAAACCACACCCGTTATCGGATTTGAGCGCGAGATTGCAGTTTTCTTTGAAGTATTAGGGCGCAAGACAAAATCCAACCTACTTATTGTTGGCGAATCAGGCGTAGGAAAAACCTCGCTGGTAAACGGATTCGTGAACCGTCTGCTCTACAGCACTGTGCCAACATTTCTACAAAGTGCCCCCGTGTATGAGCTTGACTTGGCCGCATTGGCATCTAGCACTGTCAACAATATGGAGACAGAAGACCGTTTAAAAAGCGTACTGGAAGAACTGAAATCCCTCGGCAACGCTGTTCTCATCATCGAAGGACTCGACAAAATGATGGACAAAACGGGAGCGTTACATGGCACCGGCGAACTTCTCAAACAAGAACTAAACAAAGGCCAACTGCGACTTGTCTGCACTTCTACCGTTGACGGTTTCACCAAAAACATTGAGACCGACAAGGAGATGACACGTAAGTTTGAGAAAATCAATCTCGATGAGCCTGACATAGACACCTGCTTCAGAATCGTCAAAGGAGCTGTGACCACCTACGAGAAATACCATGGTTTAGAAATAGATGACAATGGCATAAGCACTGCCATCCGACTCTCCAAACGGTATATGACCGAAAAAGCCATGCCCGATTCGGTGTTTGACCTCATCGACCGCACCATGACACTCATCAAAACCATGAATGATGTCTCAGAGCGGGATCTCGTATCCATCGAAGAGAAAGTCAACCTTCTCAAACAGAATCCCAGTGGCTTAGATGACCAACGTCTCATGGTAGAGCAAAACTGGCTGCATTACGAACTATTCAACAAAATCAACGTCTTATTAGTGGCACAACTCGACGATGACACAGACTTCTTAAAGATTCCTTCCAAAGAACAACGCTTCGAGTATCTTGATGAAGTTATCGCCAAACTCAAGCCACTAACAAAAGTTAAACGCACCCAAGTAATTGACACCTACCTCCTCGCCGTAATCGCTAAACAGACTGGCATCCCAATGGGTAAAGTACAGTCGAAAGAAAGAGAACGTCTGGTCAACGCCGAAGAGATTCTCAAAAAAAGGGTGGTTGGACAAGACCATGCTATCAAGATAATCCTCGATTCCATCTACGAGTCACGTTCCGGGCTCAACAAGAAGGGACAGCCGATGGGTTCATTCTTCTTCCTTGGTCCCACTGGCACTGGAAAGACCGAACTCTCAAAGGCCTTGGCTGAATTCCTCTTTCAGGACGAGTCATCACTCATCCGTTTCGACATGTCGGAATTCAAAGAAGAACATTCAGTGGCATTGCTTTACGGAGCGCCTCCTGGCTACGTGGGGTACGAAGAAGGAGGCCTGCTGGTCAATAAAATACGCCAAAAGCCCTATTCGGTAGTACTCTTTGACGAGATAGAGAAAGCACACAAGTCTGTATTCGACTTATTCCTACAAATACTTGATGAAGGCAAACTGCACGACCGTTTAGGACGTGTTGGCGACTTCTCAAACGCTCTTATTCTGTTCACCTCTAACATTGGCAGCAGTTTCATCGTTGACTCCTTCGGAAAGGGTGTCATCCCAAAGAACAGCGACTTGATGACCATCATGCAGGAATTCTTCCGCCCTGAGTTTTTGGGACGTCTGACCGAAATCGTGCCGTTTTCACCCATCACACCCTCCACCGTCACACGCATTTTCAGCATCCACCTCAAAGGGTTGGTCAAATTACTGAACGAACAAAACATCAATTTCAACATCGACGAAAACACCAAACAGGCGATTGCTATGATGGACTTCAGCCCGCAATTTGGTGCGCGACCTATTATCGGCACCATCCGCAAAGAGCTGCGTCGTCCCTTATCCAAGATGATTATCTCAGGCAAACTCAAAGCAGGTGACTCCGTCGAAGTGAAAATGGAAGAAGGGAAAGTAACCTTTTATGTGAACGGCATCCAAACAGAATACCAACTAAACCCATCATGATTGAATTATTAAAATATTTATATTATAAATCTTTAAACTAATCAATATGGAAGAGAAAAATTTTATTTCAAAAGCTACTGATGAAGAATCAGGGAGTCAGGTAAGTGACCTGGACACCAACAAGACCCTGTTCATCGACCAGTACACCACTGATGTCCAAAGCGAGGACCCGGTCCTTCTCGAAAACGCTAAAACTATTGGCGATGTCTTCAAAGAATTCGAGCCAAAAGTGGAGGTTAACTTTACTGACGAAGACGGCGGCGTAGTGACAGAGACATTGCACTTCAACGAAATCAAAGACTTTGAGGCCAATGGCGGAAAAGGCAATCTCGTGTCCAACAGCGAGTTCCTCTCAAAGAAAAAAGCTGAGATGGACAGTGTAAGCAAAGTTCGCAAACAAATCAAAGAAAACAAGAAGCTTCGGGACATCCTTAAAGATCCCACCAGCAAAGCCGAACTGAAAGAATATCTTCAGTCATTGCTGAACGAGTTGGAAGAAAATGAATAACAACAAAAAAAGTACTACTATGGCAGATACTCAATTACAGAAAGCCGCTGCGCCCGAAAGCCAGCCGCAACAAGCAGCACAGCCTGCAAAAGAAGTTTCCCAGCTTTTGAAGCAGTTTGGTGGATTCTCAGCCGTGAAAGGGATTATTCCCGCCGCCGAGGATATGGATCCTAAAAAAAACGCCGTCAAACAATCGTTCCTCAAAGACAACCGTAAAAAAGCAAAGCGCAATGCACTTGCCACCGAACTGAAAGCATGGTTGGAACTACTCAACAGTGATGCCAGCACCGCCACCGAAATGGTGGAGCGCTGCGAAGAAAAAGAAGCGAAACAATTAGAGGTACTCACACAAGGTATTACCGATGCACTCGATGCCACAAAAGACCTTGAGCGTAGTTATCGCGCACTTGACGCTTTTTTCAAGAATGCTGGCACCGAAAAGGTAGAAAAAATCAAAATCGTCAACTGTGCCAAGGATGCTATCACCGACACCGATTCGAGCTTCACATCACAAGTCGAAGACCTGCTTAAGCGCGCATTCGACCGTCTCAGTCTGAAGGACAGCTACAGCTTTATCGTCATCCCTGGTGGCGTTTTCAAAGACAGAACAGAACTGCTTCGCTGGGCAAAGATAGCACACAAATACAAGACGATATTGATTACGGACACCGCACTCGAAGATGAGAACTCTCTCGACGATCTCAAAGACATTACCAAAGGATTTGTTGACAGTGACCCTGCCCTTCAGAACGTAGTCATGGCATGCAACTGGATCGCTGGGCGCGAAAGCGAGAAACTCAGCTATGACGAACAATACGAAAACGCTTTCTTCATCTCACCCGCTGGTGCCTTAGCTGGCATGATGTACGACGAGTCAACTCCTCTCTCCCAAGGTCGTGCTGGTAAAAAATACGGCACCGTGGCTGATGTTAAAGGCGTAAAGCTCGACCTTCTCAAATCAGATATCGCCTCTTTGATGGATAACCATGTCGTTCCAATGGTCTTCTCAGAAGGACGTGTCATGGCTTTTAACAACAACACCTTATATAATGGAGACCTCGACGCCATGACCGAATATCCCATCGTGCGAGTGTTCGATTGGGTAAAAAAAGTGTTGATGAACTACGTCCACGAAATCGCACTCGAAAATTGGGATCCCTATAGGTCACCACAGAAACTCAAAGACAAAATCCAAGAGTTCATGAACCATTACCAAGGATATCAAAATTTCTTCTCGAAATACAAACTGGGCGATCCGAAACAAGACCCCAAAACCAAGGTGGTTACCGTTGACATCTCCATCACCCCGTTCTTTGCTGCCAAGAACTTCGTCATAAAACTCGAAGCTGACAACAAGGACTACATGGGAGCTGATACAATGGTAGAAGGATAGAAGTAAGGAGTAAGAAGGATGAGAATTGATATTTTTGCCTGCACCGACAATGGTAAAGAACGAGACCATAATGAAGATGCATTCATTCTCTGCCCTGATCTCTCCCACCCTGAATGGGAAAAAGCAGAAGCCTCGGTTGAACTAAGCGAATACGGTTCCTTGTTGGTAGTTGCTGACGGCATGGGAGGAGCTAACGCCGGAGAAGTAGCTTCAAACACCGCCCTGGATTCCATAAAAAATTATTTCACGCCCTCTTCGGTGGCCAAAGCTGTACAATCTCCTAAACTGATTGAACAATTCCTCTTCGATGCCATCCAAGCCGCCAACATAGCGCTCAACGAAGTGATGACTCAGCATCCCGAAACCGAGGGCATGGGCACTACCATCGTTTTATGCTGGATCCTGAAACCCATGGCTTATATCGCCTGGTGTGGTGACAGCAGATGTTATGTGTTTAATCAAAAACAGGAATTGAAAGCCCTTACCAAGGACCACTCCTATGTACAGGAGCTTGTTGACCGCGGCGATATCACCGAACAAGAAGCCTTTACCCATCCCGACAACAACATCATCACCCACGGTCTTGGTGATTTCATAGAGGGAGCAAAACCTGATATTATCAACTACACCTATCAACCCGGCGACCTGTTTGTTCTTTGCAGTGACGGGCTCTGTGGCTATTGCACACACGACACGCTGAGGAAAACCATCAAGAAAACACATTTCCACACCAAAGAGTGTTGCAATGCGCTATTACAACTCGCCTTAGAATCAGGAGGGTACGACAACATCTGCATCGCGCTCGCAAAAGTCATTGATAATCCCAAAGGTAACAAAACATCATTCTTTAAACGACTCTTCCATTCTTCCTAGACAACACCTCAAACCAGTAATAGCATCTTTACGCAAAAGACTGACAATCAATTGTTATTGTCGGTCTTTTGTTTTTTTCTCCGATCGTTTTCTGATTTCAAGATCAAAATCTCTGAAGCCTGACGAAAGAAATCCTGATGGAGCAACAAAGCCGCACGAAGCACAAAGTCGGTATTCAAGTGTGGCTTTTTCAGAATCTTATACATGTTTGCTCGAGTACTTCCCATCTCCTTAGCAAACCAAGCTACACTATAACGTTGTTTATTCAATTCATCAAGAATCATTCTTCCAAAATGAATATCCTGCATGACTCGGTCTCCATCCCAGCCGACTCCCTTTGCTGGCTTAAAAAACATTGAATCGAACACACAAGAAAAAGCGTGGGAATCCAAACTTTTGCTTATCTCGTTCTTGTAGGCCTTCGCACGCCCATCTCCCGAAAATAAGCAATGCTGAAGCCCACGCTGTACAGATATATAAAAGGACTACAGAAATCCTTTCAAAATACCCTATACGCATGATTGCCAGCCACTGCTTTACCGTGCGGGAGATTCTGGAAGTTGCGAAGTTCACAAGAACCGCAGAGAAAACATTAGCTCAACGTTTTTTCTCTAATATGTTTATTTTCTATACATTACATTATTAATAACATTATGTAAAGACCCTACAAAAGTAAACATTTTCCCGATGCCATCATTATAAAAAGAATTAAATTGTCATAAATAAAATCATCATTATCTTTGCAAAATTTTTTTTCAAAGATCCGAATCACATGTCAAACGAGAACGACTTCATCCTCATCAAAGGAGCCTCTGAGAACAACCTTAAAAACCTTAACCTCAAGATTCCCAAAAGACAAATCACTGTGGTGACGGGTGTCTCTGGCTCAGGAAAGTCCTCTTTGGTCCTCGACACTATCGCC